>Ga0326727_10000287_pt1 | contig 214476 bp, 151 predicted proteins | sample MB2enrmetagenome_FD_207643 | JGI IMG/M metagenome (GOLD analysis project Ga0326727, IMG submission 207643) | Lab enriched peat soil microbial communities from McLean, Ithaca, NY, United States - MB29MY | ecosystem: Environmental > Terrestrial > Soil > Wetlands > Peat | place: USA: New York... | reverse complement strand
TCACGCAGGTAGCCAATGCCCAGCTGTACGCCGCGGTTGTTGCCAACGTTCCTGATCCGGTCTGAGACATACTGTAGGTTTTTGGCGCTGAGGAACTACCCGTCATGTATCCGGACACTAGAACGTACAGAACTGCCGCCAGTACCACTGTTATGGCCACCAGCAAGATCGTAGCGATGATTGGCGATACACCGCGCTTCTTCGTCTTCCTTTCTCTTACTCTCATTTTACTCATTTCTCCTCCCTTGTCAGGGCAACTCGTATATTTGTTACATGTATATATAGCTATTGTGGATGACTCTTCGTCAATTGCCGACACTCACTTCGTCAATAGACGACCCTGACATGATTTATCAAGCTCCTTGAGAAAAACGTCCCTGTCCACTGGCGATATGAAGAGAGGCACTCCATCGCCGTAAATCACAAGCCCCTGATGCACGGTGGAAAGGTTGTCGAAGTACCCGATCACGGGCGACCACATTCTTGAACGCCACCCCCACCCGCCGGTCCATGAGACGGGAGCGAGCTCTCGAAGCGATCCCGCTTCCACTCTGCGAATCGAGTCGAGTGGCACCGTCCTCGAGCCAAAGAGCCGAGATGCCTTCAGTGTATCATCTCGTATCTTGTACGTAAGCGAGAGGATCCTTGCGAGATACACCAGCAGGACGAGTATCAGGAATGCGCTTGCATACTCATTTAGCAAGCCCCAAGCTTTCCACAACAGGACGAATATGAGGATGATGAACAGGTATGTGCCTACGACCGCCCCTGACACGCTCGACCTTTGACTATAGGTTGTGGCGGCCATATCCTTCTGACCTGCGAAGTTGCAGGCTAGTCCCCCTTCGAAACGTGCAGTGACATCCCATACCACTCTTTCCTGCTGCGGTCATAGGTCACGCCGCACTGGAAACAGAAGTACATCGCCGGGGCATCCTTCGGCTCGCCCTCCAGCTTGAGGCCGCAGTTCGGACAATGAATCTGAGCTGGCGGCTCGGCGAATCCATACCACAGGTTCCGTCGCTCGTCGAATACGACACCGTCAACCGAGCAGAAGTGCATGGGATAGGCCACACCGGGTCGCGCCGGTGAAATGAGCTCGGCCCCGCAGATGGGACAGTACGCCATGGGTTAACACCCACTGGAGGGAAACCCTTAAACCTTGCTGGCGAGGTCACCTTGTCGCATACAGATGCTCACCGTAGTCGGAACCATAATAGACACAGAAGGTGCGGAAGAGGGATACGTCATCCTTGACCCCGCGGGCCACGTCACGGAACGAGGGAAGCCAGGAACGATGGGACCCCCTAAGGGGAGACTGGAGAGAGGCATCGTCCTCCCCAGAGCTGTTGACGGCCATACTCACCTTGGAGATGCCGTCTGGGCGCATGAACCTCCATTTGCGTCGCTCCCCGAGATCGTGGCTCCTCCTCACGGGATCAAACATCTGCTTCTTTCCTCGACCCCCCTAGAAAGAAAGGTTGAGGCGATGCGAGCGGCTCTCTCGGAAATGGGCCGCTCTGGAGTGTCGCTCACAATGGATTTCAGGGAAGAGGGAGTGGAAGGCATTCGGGCACTTCGCCTTGCAGCCAACGGTACTGGGGTAGAACCATTCATCCTGGGCCGACCAATGGCCTGGAACGACCGCAATGAACTTTCTCTCGTTCTAGATGAAGGAGATGGGTTGGGTCTGAGCGCGCTCAAGGACATGGATTACGATATAGCGAGAAGGGTCAGTGTAGAGACTCATCGAAAGGGCCGTTTTCTCGCGCTCCATGCGAGCGAGGACAAGCGTGAGCCTATCGACCCGATCCTGGACCTGAAGCCGTCTCTGCTGATTCACCTCACCCATGCCACCAAGAATGACCTAGAGCGTGTGGCGGATGCTCATTGCACTGTGGCCTTCTGTCCGCGGTCCAATGCTCTCTTCGGCGGCTATCCACCGATATCGACCGCCGTGAAGCTGGGCATTCCATTTGTTCTGGGAACTGACAACCTCATGTTCAGCGCACCTGACCTCTTCAGAGAGATGGAGTTTGCATATCTGTCATCCAGATTCCACGGGAAGCCAGTCTCACCGGAGCAGCTCGTTAGGGCTGCCTTCGTCACTCCCTGGAACATTCTCAATATGGGGGGACATGCACAACTTACTCCAGGTAGCCCGGCGCAGGCCTTAGTGTTGCGTCTTCCCAGCAAAGCTGACCCTTACTACCAAGTGTGTGCGAGGGGGAGCGGAGCACACGTTCTTTCGGGTTACTGAGCGTCCCGTACAGCTTTTAAGTCTACGTCCTTTCGAGCTATACAATGGATTCGCCTAAGCACACCAAGGTTGCAATCATAGGCAGTGGGCCGGCGGGCCTCACCGCGGCAATATACGCGGCACGGTCAGACCTGGCTCCGATTGTCTTCGCGGGAATCCCGCCAGGAGGTCAATTGATGATCACCACAGAGGTAGAGAACTTTCCCGGTTTCCCCCAGGGGGTCAACGGCCCTGAACTCATGGATTCCATCCGGAAGCAGGCTGAGCGCTTTGGCGCGATCATGGTAGACGAGAACGTAGCAAAGGTCGACTTCTCCGTCCGCCCCTTCAAGCTCCTAGGCTCATCAGGGACGGAAGTCCTTGCCACGACAGTCATCATCGCCACCGGTGCTTCTGCAAGGTGGTTGGATGTCCCAGGAGAGGAAACATACATGGGGAAGGGTATCAGTGCATGTGCCACCTGTGATGGTTTCTTCTTCCGCGGGAAGGAAGTGGTGGTCGTTGGCGGTGGAGACACCGCGATGGAGGAAGCCACTTTCTTGACCAAATTTGCCACAAAGGTAACGGTCATCCACAGACGTGACGCGCTTCGCGCTAGCAAGGCTCTGCAGAAACGGGCCACTTCCAACCCTAAGATCCATTTCATCTGGAACTCGGTCGTGGAGGACGTCAAGGGAGACGGCAAGACGGTCCAGTCAGTGAAGCTGAAGAACCTGAAGGACGGGACCTCCAGCGATTTCGCATGCAATGGAGTATTCGTAGCCATCGGCCACCATCCGAACACTGACGTTTTCCGCGGTCAACTAGAGATGGATGAGAAGTGTTACTTGAAGGTCCACGAGAGGACCCGCACGAGCGTTGATGGGATATTCGGCTGCGGTGACGTCTCGGACCACCGTTACAAACAGGCTGTGACCGCCGCAGGCGTGGGATGCATGGCCGCGTTGGACGCGCAATTGTGGCTGGAAGAACATCCCAACCAACCAGAAACATAGAAACAAGGACGTGCGCAACGCCTATCGTCGTGATGCATGTTCCCCGCGAGTTGCTTCATCTCTTGTCGGGTGAATGGGAAAGAGCTGCCGGCCATCAACTGGACGCCGGCTACGCCGTTACTACATGAGTCCTAACTAATTCGGGGAAATCACCAAATGGCTAAATGGCCTAGGAAAAGTGTGCATATTTATGATGGGGGGGAGGAGCTCTAGGTCTGACGCCGCCCGCTCCTCGATCGCTCCCAGAAGGCCATCTCGCATCGTTGCTTGCAGGTTACGAGCGAAGCTTCCGGATATTTGGGCCCGTAGGCTCAGCACGAAGCATCCCGATGCGGTTATCGAGCTTCTTAGCCGGATGGACCTGGACGAAAGAAGGTGCGTTGCAGAGATCCGAATTCATAGCCCTGAGGCAAAGACCATCTTGAAGGATCTCCGTGCTGACTCTGACATGAGCGAGGTTGAGCTCCTTGGTGAATCAGCACGGGTGGCAGACGTCCGCATGATATACAAGACGCCGCCCTACGTTCACCTGTTCCGTCGGCTAGCCTTGATGTGGCGGTTTCCCGTTGAGATCAAGAACGGGATAGGCACCTGGATCGTGGTAGGACCAGACAAGAACCTGGACAAGCTGATAGATGCCGGGAAAGCGCAATCCTTCTTTGCGGAGATAGAGGCCATCTATCCGGCAAGGGTCAGGGAAAAAGGCCGCCTGACGCATCGTCAAGCATACCTCTTCCGTCGGGCAGTCGCTGCGGGTTACTTCGAGGTCCCCAGGCACATCACATTGACCAACCTGGCCATGCAGTTGAAGATGGCCCCCTCCAGCCTTTCCGAGATACTTGCCGTAGTGGAAAAGAAACTGCTGCTGGATCTGAGAACAGTACCCGAGTCGTAGATTCGGCGGCCCAAGTCTTGTACTAGAGCATCGACTGATGACCCTCAGTCCTAATCCTTGTCGGCCTCAGGAGGGATGTCGATTGGGATGGTGCCACCAGAAAGAAAACGAAGGGGGCGTGCCACGTGCGCAACCGCCGGGTTCCCTTCAACCGTCAACCCCTGGCAATTATGGCGACCTGTGGTGGATACCAGGTGAGGCTTTCCCTTTGCACGCTCGAACACCACGTACAACCTCTCTGCCTCAACCCTGTCTCCTGCTGAGCGATAGACTGCCATGTAGGATCACTCCCCAACCGTTCCTTCCGCTACCAGTTCATCGATGATCTCGGCCAGTATGCCGATGTCGCAACGGATCGCCTTGTGCAGCTCAACGATGTCTGCCGTACCGTGCGTCTTGATGAATTGAAGCACCTTCTCCCGGACCTCTTCCTTGTCCATTTGCTCCACCACGATCACCTCTCCCACGGGCTCATGTGCGGCTTCATGAGCCTGTAGCCGCACAAGCACGTCTCGAAGCAGCTTCTCGTGTGTGTCCAGTCGCTTGATGTATTCATCGCTGGGCTGGGACTGTTGTGAGGATGCAGGCTTCTTCCTGGTTCTTTCAACCTTGCTCTTTCTTCCGGACACTGGATGAATCCTCGTCTGCGGAGCAAAGGACCTCCTCGAATATAACCAATTCGATAACACGAGCTCCTCCGGACACTGTGAGATTCCTCCGCTCACCCACTTGCAGAATCGTGACAGAGTAGCCTGGGACAAGCATCTCCAGCGAAAGCAGTTATCTGCAGGAGACGTCTGCATCGATCATGCAGGAAGTCAAGTTCTATGTCCGGTTGTACGAGTACAATCACGAAGTGTTAGGCGCGTACATCCGTCGGTTCAGCAGGATGCCATGGTCGGAAGTCACCAAGAAACGCGGCATCGGTCATGGATCGATGAGGAATACCATTGTCCACATCATAAGGGTGCACGACGCATGGTTGAATTATGTCGTGAGAGGGCGATTGAAAGAGTTGGCAAGATCACGCAAGGAGCCCGGCCAGTTCTCATCCTGCAAAGACCTAAGCAAATATCTCTCAGAGACATGGTCAGGGATCGGTGAGCTCCTCGACAACCTCACTGAGAAAGACCTTAGCCGAAAAGTGAAAGCTCCCTGGATGCCTGGCGATTACACTCTCGACGACATGCTGATGCAGGCGACCCTTGAGCAGGCACACCACATAGGTGAGCTGATTGGAGCATTCTGGCAAATGGACTCAGCCCCTCCGCAAATGATGTGGATCCCTACCCTCGCCCACCGCAAGGTAAGCGTTTACTGACCCAGCACGCTTGGCGCTGGTCGATGCGCCCCGGCACGGCTTGCCTAGGTTAGCCCTTCTTCTTCGACTTAGTTGCCTTTCGCCGCGGGGCGGAGGGCTTGGCGGCTTTCTTCCGGGGCGGAGCAGCGACCTTCTTCGACGGAGCCTCGACCTTTTCGGGGGGAGCTTCAGCCTTCTTGGATGGAGCCTCGACCTTCTTGGGTGGAGCTTCTACGAGGCCAGCATCTCCTCCATATCGTCCGAGCAGACTGGCGAGAATTGTCCTTTCACTGCTTTCCAGGTCTCCCATGGAGGTGACTATCTGCTCGATCTTGCCGGCAGTAATGACATACCATCGGAGAGCTACTCCGATCACCGCGGCCAGCTTCGAAGCGAACGCTCCTCCCGCGATCGCACGCTGCCTTGCGTGCCCTGGTCCCTCCCCAGACGCCGCGTAGGCATGAAGCACGCAAGAGGAAAGGGCTCGCACGACTGGAGAGGTTGCCCGGGGAAATATCCATGTGACCTTGCCGTCCGCTTCCTCAACGAGGACGGCCGCCGACATCTTGCCCACCTGAGGGCTCTGCTTGTTGAGTCGGGTAAGCACTCCCGACCAGTAATTCGCAACGCTTTCCACCGCCCTCTTGTAGGTCTCGAATTTCAATCGGAGATCATTTGATTGCACTTCTGGAATGGTAAGACCTTTCTTCCCGGAGGGGCCAGGAGGGATGAGTCTCGCAGCCACCTCGCTCTCCGGAACTCCGAGCAGCTTCGAACCCTCCTGACGCAGCGAGGGAGTGGTAGCTAGGGCCAGGAGTAGCGGGTTGATGTCTGCCTTGCCCGCCAGGAGAGTGGCCCACATGATGTTCGCTTCCTTGATGTCAGTAGTTCCGAAAACATCCATTAGCCGGTTCTCTACCGCGTAGACATCCGTTTCCCGCTCAGTCAGTATCTGAAGGACACCTTGCATCAAGGGAGATGAGTCCGTAGGTGGTGCTGGAGTTGTAACCTGGGGAGCAGCTTCAGGCTCCTCCTTCGTTCCTGGAGGTGGAGAGAGCAATCTCTGGCTGGCCAGCCCGCACACCAATGGAGGAATGGATTGCGACCTTGCATAGGAGAGAAAGTCCGATAGGAGCTGCGAGTCAAAGCCGCGCAATACCAGGAAGCGCCCGCCGTCCTCGAACCAAAGAGTGAAGGACCTGGGGTCGAATCCCCTCCATCTGGCCCATGCCACCAACGTAGTCAGAAGGTTCTCTGGACTCGACGGCCCGGAGTGAACGGCGACCACCCAGTCAACGCGCGGCTGATATGCCATCAGACCTCCCCAATGTCGCGGGGATAATGAATCTATTGTCCTCACTTATTTCTTTCGTACCGGCCATACTCGAGGCATGCCAGCGTGGGCAAGGGAGGTCTTCAGGAAGCACGCCTTCGGGGGTTGGACCAGCTCGACCTGATTGACATTTAGCAGGCCTGGCTATCCGTGCCTGCTCTCTGAGTGCTCAGCCGATACTATCATGTCACGGGCTCGGACCGAGATCCCACACTTATCAAAGAGCTCTCTGGCAGCCTCATTGTGTTCCTTGGCACGCTCGCCGTCGCCATGGGCCCCTTCCCATGTTCCCAGTGCTGCCTGGACCCGCGCCTCCTCAAGGATGTTGTCATTCGACATGGCTATCTCCAAGGCGTGCTCGAGACTTGCTCTGGCACCTGCGAAATCGCCCGCAGCCTCCAGGCAGCGAGCTTCGAACCGATAGAGTCGCGGGCGCTCGTACCCGCTCAAGGTGTTTGGAAACTGCAGTAGCGGTTCGCAGAAGAGCATGGCGCGCTGAGGATCGCCGCCTCCGAACAGCGCCTCCCCAAAATAGAGGCTGGCGGATGTCCTTCGTTCGTTGTGAGACATGTCCTCCATCTGTTCTATCGCCTTGCCCAGAAATTCCTGGGCCTCCTGCCACTTACCCTCGCGCAGAGATGCCTTTCCTTCGCACAATCGAATCAGCGGCATCAGGCCAGGCAAGGCAAACCGTTCCGTCATGTTGGTGGCCTCTTTCAATGTCCTCCTGGCATTTGCCATGTCTCCCTGTTCAATGTAGCACTCCGACAAGCTCGTAAGGCACACAACCAGGGAGGGTACGGCACCGGCCTTGCGGTTCGCTTCGATGGCCCATTCGTAGGCCCGCATGGCCAAGCTGATGTTGCCATTCATGGTTGCGATCAGCCCTTCCCTTTCTGTGATCATTGCTCTCAATATGCTGAAATCTGACCTCTCAAGTATCTCCCGCGCCTGCTGCAGAGAGTCCTGTGCCTCGAGCATTCGGTCCAGCCGCATCAGCGACCAGGCAGCGAAGTAAAGAGAACGAACCCTCAGAAACGGATACCCTTCCGATTGTTCGATTCCGTCCTTCGAGGAAGGTGCTTCGCGAGAGGGAAGTGCGATATGGGTGATATCCTTGGGCAGAACCTTCTGGTGAGGAGAAACAGAGTGCGTTCTGAGAAGGCCAAGTGCCTCCCTTGCCGCCTCCAACGAGGCCTCCCACTTGCCTTCGGTTGCTAGAATCTCGGAGTCGTTGGCCTCATGCCATGCAAGAAGTCCGGGGTAAAGCCTGCCCTCAGTCTTCTCAGAGATGCTCTTGGGGTCCTGCAGATTCACATCAAGCCCCTCCAGGCAGGCAAAGAACTCCTTGTCGAGTTGGGCATGAAGTTGCTTGGCTTCAGGAAGGTCAAGGTTGATCAAGCAGGGCACAAGGCAAACCTGTACCCGCCACTTCAGCGATTCTGACGGAGAGAGCTTCAACATGTCCCCTAACATGTGCTTCAGCTCGTGGGACGGGCCAAAGGTGTTGTACACCTTCTCGGACAAACGGATACCTTCCTGGACCCTCTCGTCCATGTCCTTTCCGGCGAGTTCCATGAGTTCCTGGATCCATTCGAAATATCTCACTACCGTCCCGGTGTGGCCCTTGCGGAGCGCCAGCTCCGCAGCCTCCTTGACGAAGCGTATCCCTGGTGATGGCTCACGTGCCTGGTGGTATAGCCTGGCAATGGTCTCTGTTTCAGCCGAACGGTGGTCTGCCCACCAGTTGGCAATGCGCCTCGAGTGCACTTGAACGAATTCCTTTGAGACCTCGCTCAAGACTGTCTCCCACGTGACAGGGTGGGTGAACTCCCACCCGTCTTTCTCCTCCGGCAGCTTGTGGAGGCAACAACGAGTTGTGGAGAGCGAATCCAACTGGGACTCCAACTCGAGCAATGGTCTTTCGAGAACCGCTGAGAGTGCGGTGGAATCGAATTCGCGACCTATCAGCGATGCCATGTCAACTACCTCCCGCTGCTCCCTTGTGAGAAGAGACAGGCAGAGCTGCTCGGCTTTCCGAAGGCTCTCCGGCATCGGAAGGTTCACCCCCTGGAAGTGCGGAAGGGCCAAGACCGCATGCGCGCCATCCTTGCGAATGTACCCTTCCCTCGTCAAAGCTCGTGCAGTGGCAACCAGGAAGAATGGGTTTCCCTCGGTCCGCTGGACGAATTCGCGCAGCTCCTGGCTGTTGCCGGTGTCAACCAGTGTGGCCCCAATGACATTCTCCAAGAGCTGAAGGGCATCCTCCTCTGAGAGCCCCTGCATGGAGAGTGTCTTGAGCAAGCCCTCGCTTTCCATGGATTCAACAAGATCGCCATGTAGCGTGCCCGACTTCCCCTCAGCAATCTGTTCATCCTCTGTCCTCCTAGTTGCGAGGATGAGGACACGATTCGTGCGCATGTTACGCGCCAGGAACTGGAAAACTCGCAACGAGAGCGGATCGGCCCAGTGAATGTCATCGATCACCAAGAGGGACGGGTTCTTGGCCGACTCAGCCTCGAGCGCCTCCATGTAACGTATCATTACCTCTGCCGGAGTCTCCGGAAGCGCAAGCTCGACCTTGCCCGTGCCGCCTTCAGTGTAGTGCGATACAACTATACCGAGCGATTCCACACGGGACCGGTTTCGCGGTTCGAGAGTGGAAGGGTTGACATTCAGGATGATGCTTCCGCCCTGACTGTGTGCTATGTCCCTGACCAGCTCAAGAAGGAGCAAAACGGATGGAAAGCTGTTGAGGTCGATCAGGTACTCAAGGCCGTCCAAGACAACAATAGAATCGTGATTGGCCTTCAGATACTTCTCCAGCCGCTCCCCCACAACATCTAGCTCACCAGGGGGAACGCTCTCTTTGCCCTCCACCTTGGATAGCCACAGCATCCTGGTGCCTTCAGGAATGTCGGGATGTTTTGCACGAATCGAATCAGGCGGATCGCGCGAGACGAAAAGCGCAGGCAGCTTGCCTACCACGTCGCGAACCGCGTTGTGGAACGCATCGGTAGTTGCAGCCTCCACGATGATGACTGGTGGTGGCCTTTCCCCAGCCAGCAAGAGGTCCCGTAGCTGTCTTGGGGGCATTGGCTCGACTATGTTCTTGCGGAAGATCTGCCTCCATGGAAAAAGTGGGTCTATGACCTCCTTAAGGCAGGAGGTCCACAGGACCCTGAAACCTGATTCCCTGGCCCTCTCAGCCAACCATCGGGCGAGCCGGGTCTTCCCAACTCCCTCCAGACCTTCGACTAGCCACGTGGATCCGTGCCCGTCCCTGGCCTGGTGAAGCGCTTCCTCCAGCAGCTCGCGCTCGGCCGTGCGGTTTATGAAACGGATGCCGGTAGGATTCGATAGGTGAAGGACATCACTTGTCATTATTACGGTGATAATGCAAGTTTACGATATAAGCATATTTGCACGACAGTGCCACGACACAGTACTCCTCTAAGACGTAACCACGGTCTCGTGGGTCCAGTTGCTTCTCTACTGGCAGAATGGTAGCCTCACCACGCATAATATAAGCCTCGTTGACTGCCGAGTCGTGGCAGATTCATACGAGGAGACCCTGGCCTACCTCTGGACTCTTCGTCGACTGGGGTCCAGACCCGGGCTCGATATCGTAAGAGCATTGCTCAAGTCACTTGAATCGCCGGAGCGTTCCTTCCGCGCGATACACGTGACCGGTAGCAAGGGGAAGGGTTCCACGGCGATGTACTGCGCATCTGTCCTCAAGGCGGCGGGTCTGAAGACCGGCCTTTACACTTCTCCGCACCTGCTGAGCTACAGGGAGAGGGTTCTTGTCGATGGAAAACTAATCTCCAAGAAGGATGTGACTGAAGGGGTCAACGAGGTCAGACGCGTGGCCGAAAGGTTGCTTAAGCAGGGCAGGATCGACAGGGAACCGACCTTCTTTGAGGTCACCACTGCCATGGCCTTCCGGCACTTCCAGAAGCAAAGGGTCGATGCAGCAGTTGTCGAGGTGGGCCTTGGGGGGCGCCTCGATGCAACGAACACCATAAACGCCCCTGTCTGCGTCATCACGACTCTAGAACTCGAGCATGCTGAGATCATAGGCCCCAATCTCGAGGACATAGCCAGGGAGAAGGCTGGCATTATGAACAGGGGAGCGTGGGCGGTCACCGGAGTAGAGGCGGGACGCGGACTCGACATAATCCGCAGCGAGGCTTTCAAGCTAGGTGTTCCGCTATGGCAGATCGGTCGCGATTTCAGTATCACCAATCGCACGTTCGACCGTGACACCCAAGACATAGAGGTCAAGACACCGATCAGAACACACTCTGGGCTCGTGATCCCGATGCTCGGTGCCTTCCAGGCAAGGAACGCGGCGGTTGCCACTGCTGCGATAGACCTGTTTGGCCGGGCGACCGGGACGGAGATCCCCGAAGAAGCCTACGTGAAGGGGCTCGCTTCGGTGACCTGGCATGGACGGCTCGAACGCCTGGACGATGACCCACTTTTCTACGTGGATGCGGCGCACACGCCGGAGAGCTCCAGGGAGATAGCTCTCGCTCTCCAGGAGCTCGAGCCTGGGGCGGATCCCAAGGAGTCCGTGATCCTCTTCTCGTCCCTGGGAGATAAACACGTCTCACCAATCATGGATTCTCTCTCGGTCCTGTCCAACACTATCATCCTGGTCCCACTGAGGAATGAGCGGGCCATGCCCCTCAAGGAGATGGAGCTTTCGGCGAGAGGGCACTTCCAGAAGATCGTGATCGCACAGGAGGTCAAGGATGCCCTTGCTCTTGCCCGAGCGGCAACTGGGCCTGAGGGCTTTCTGCTTGCCACAGGAAGCACATACCTCATCTCCGAGGTGATCTCACTGGTGAAGGGCATTCCGATGGAGAACCCTAACCTCAGTGATCCGATTCCCTTGAAGCGCGAGAACGCTGCACCTTCCGACGAACGAACAGAACCACGAGCACGACCACGATCGTCACCCCGATCACGTCCAGGATAGTGAAGTAGGGGTCGAGGGCCGACAGGTTCTTTCCCAGGACGTATCCCGCATACACTAGTCCCAAGGTGAAGGGGAGTGTCCCTCCGAATGTGAAGAGCGAGAATCGGCTCAACTTCATTCTCGCCGCTCCTGCCGGATAGGAGATGTAATCCCTGATCAAGGGCAACATCCTGGAGAAGAAGATCATCACTTCCCCCCTGCGCTCGAAGAACCGCTCCGCCTTCTCGATATCCTTCTCGTCAATGGAAACGCGCCGACCCACGTATTTGACGAATGGCATCCCGTAGTGGTTGCCTATTAAGTAGGACAGGAGGGCCCCTGACAAGCTGCCAGCCACGGCCGCCGCCAGGACCGTCGCCCAATCGAACGGTATGCCCAAGAAACCGACCGCGCCTTGATAGAGCAGTACACCACTGAACGGCAGTATTATCTCGCTGGGGAAGAGCGGGACGCCCATGCTCTCTGCCAGCATGAACAGGATGAGGCCCGGGATCCCCACGGCTGCCATTCCCGTCTGAGCAAAGTTGACTACGAGTTCGGTGATAGAGAAGACCATTAGACCGTCAATCCTTCCGTTCCCCGTAGATGACTTTCTCGTTCATTACCTGGTCCCTGCTGTCATCCAGGTCACGAATTGCCTGATCGACGTCATCCAGGTTTTCGGTCTTCTCGGGCTCTGGCTCAGGCTCGACCGGAGCGGAAGGAGGTGCCTGGACGGAAGCCAGGGTCGCGACCGGGGGCGGAGGCGCGGGCCTTGGTGGAGGTTCCGGAGCCTTCGCCTTGGCCTTGCTCCTGGCCCTGAGCCGCCTCCTCCAGATGAGGAAGATGACGATGGCTTCGACTATGATTATGGTGCTTGCTACGGCTAGGACCAGGACGAGAAGTTCGTCCATTACTTAGATGACAAGGAAACCTTGTACTTATCGGGCGTCATCAGGTTGGCAGGAGCGGACTCCATCTCTATCGCCACCAGCCACCCCTTGCCGTACGGGTCCTTGTTGACGAGCTCGGGGCTCTTCTTCACGTCTTCGTTGATCTTGACAACCTTGCCGCCCACTGGAGCATAGACCTCGGCCACTGTCTTGACGGACTCCAGGACCACCAGCACGTCCTTGCCCTCGATCACCTTTCCTACCGGGGGAAGGTCCACGAAAACAACATCGGTGAGCTCCGACTGTGCGTGGTCCGTGATACCTATGGTAGCCATATTCCCATCAACCTTCACCCACTCGTGAGTGGCGGTGTAGAGAAGGCCCTCCGGAACCAGAGAACCGGAACTCATGTGCCCACCTGCCAGCTGGCAAGATAGTGCTTCTGCTCATCGTTTAGCGTGTCCAGGTGAGCTCCGTAAGTTCTCAGGGCAGCGCGAGCGACGGCGTCGTCAATCTCGCGAGGCACTGGATGCACTGCGGGGGAAATAGTGCGTCCTTTCTTCACCAGATACTCGGCCGATAGCGCTTGCAGCGAAAAACTCATGTCCATGATCTCCACCGGATGACCTTGCCCTGCGGAAAGGTTGACGAGGCGACCTTCGGCCAGTAAATATAACTTACGGCCATCCGGGAGGACGTACTCCTCGACCATGGGTCTGGCCTTCCTTTGACTGACCGACATCTTCTCGAGCGCCTTCTTGTTTATCTCCACGTCAAAGTGACCGGAGTTTGCCATCACGCAGCCGTCCTTCATCTTCTCGAAGTGCTCCTTTCTCACGACATCGATGCATCCAGTTACGGTGACTATGAAATCGGCCAAGGGAACGGCCTCCCCCATAGTCAAGACCCTGAACCCATCCAGCTTGGCCTCCACCGCCTTGGCGGGATCGATCTCGGTCACTATGACCTCGGCCCCCAGACCCCGCAGGCGAGACGAAACGCCTTTCCCGCACCAGCCGTAGCCGGCCACGACCGCGGTCCTTCCAGCTATCGAAAGGTTCGTGGCGCTGAATATCCCGTCGAGCGTTGACTGGCCAGTGCCATATCGGTTGTCGAAAAAGTGCTTCATCGTGGCGTCGTTGACATCGATAGCTGGCCAGGGGAGCTTGTTGTCCTTCTCCATTGCTCTTAGTCTCAGGACCCCGGTCGTTGTCTCCTCAGTGCTCCCCAGCACCTTGACCCCCTTCCTGATCGCTTCGGCTACCAGGTCGGCTCCGTCATCCACGATCAGGTCGGGCTTGACCTTGAGCATCTCTTCCACTCCCCTGGAGTAATCCTCAAGGGACTCGCCCTTGCGGGCGCGTGTGTCGAGCCCCTGAGAGACAAGATAGTCAACAACACTGTCGTCAGTGGTAAGCGGGTTCGAGGCAGCCAGGTGAACGTTCCCGCCGCCCGCCTTGAGGGCTAGCGCGAGGGCTGCTGTCTTCGCCTCCACGTGGAGAACAAGTGAGAGTGTCATCCCCTTGAAGGGCTGCTCCCTTTCCATCCTGGCCCTGATCTCCTCCAGAATTGCCATGTGCGAACGAGCCCATGTTACCTTGGCCTCACCAAGCTTCAGGGATGCTTCAGCCGAGCCCGCCGACAAAGGTCACCTCCACCTGTCCCTTGGTCCGGGATTTCAGGCGCTCCTCCAGGTCCGTCTGGACACCCCCGGGGATCTCGATGAGACCCGTCCAGCTCCCGTCTGTTCCCCATTCTTCCTCAAGGATGTGTCCGAGAGCCTTGATGTCCGAGATGACCTTGGGATAGTGCGCTGCTTGAGTCCTGACACGGACCTTCACGTGCTCCATGCGTATCGGGATCAGGGGACGAAGCTTGTCCAGCGCCTCGCTAGCCTGCGTCTCTACGTCCTTGAACGGGTCAATGTGAAACTTGGCCTCGTCCAGCGCCGCGGAAATACGCCCGGGAGGATGAGGAGTGTTCGTCTGAGGGTTGATGGAGTTTCGAGCTATGAAGTCCACGATCTGACGGCGCTTGGCCTCGGTCATGGTCCGTCTCTGGTCGGTCGTGACCTGGACCTCACCCTGTCGAATGATCAACTTCGCAATGGCATACACGTCGGTCGTGTTGAATTGCTTCTTCAGGAACTCGTCGGAGATCTTGTCGCCCTTCTTGGCGTCCTTGTAAATGTGATCCTGGGGAAGCTTGTCCCTCAGGTCGACGTCCTTCCCGTCCTTCAGGGCTTGGACTGCGGAAGGGTCCACGAGAACCTCGAAGTGATTCCCTGCTACAACCAGCCGTGCAATGACTGCGTCATCCGCCTCTCGGCGCTTCTTCTCCCGCTGCGGTTGCATCATGGGAAGTTGCGGGGAGAGAGGCCCGTCACCCCTCTCAGCTCTTCGGCCCTTTCTCCTTCGGGGCCAGCTTGCTCACGTAGCTCTGGATCTCCTGGCTGCTGAGGCGTGTGAAACCCTTGTCCCTTCTGATCGTGCAGATCTCCACGGTGGTGAGGTTCTGTGGGTCTTCCATCGACTGCTGAAGTCCCTCCAGTGAGAGCATTATCGCGTCGTCTACATCCATGTCGGCCTCGTACTTCTGCTCGAAGAGCTCCATCACCGGTGCCCTGTTGCCACCGATCGAGGAGGCCTTGAAGGAGGTCAGCGAGCCGGACGGGTCCGTCTCGAAGAGGTGAATGCCCGTGTCGTCATAGCCGGCGATGAGGAGTGCGGTGCCGAAAGGCCTTACTCCGCCGAACTGGGTGTACTGCTGCTTGTAATCGCACACTGCGCGCACGAGCATCTCGAGGCTGATCGGCTCGTTGTACGTCACCTTGTTGATCTGTGCAGTGAGCCTCGCGTAGTCCACGAGAACGCGCGCGTCAGCCACCAGACCGGCCGTTGCCGCACCGATGTGATCGTCCACCTGGTGGATCTTCTCCACTGAGGAGGACTCGGCAAGCTTCGGGTTCGCGATCCTGCGGTCTGCCACCAGTACGGCGCCATCCTTGAATACCACGCCTGCGGTCGCTGTTCCCCTGCGGACCGACTCGCGAGCATATTCCACTTGGAACAGGCGTCCGTCTGGAGAGAAGACTGTTATTGCCCTATCATAGGCCATTTGGCCAGGTTGCATTTCCATTTTCCAGCACCTCTTGAGTTGGAGGAGGGAGAAAGAAGATACCTAATAAGTCATACGGTGGGACTGCGATTTGCCAGACCCCCTCGTCGCCCGCACTTCTCCTCTGGGTGGCTTCCGGCCCCCAGCCCTCTTCTTCCCCTCAAGGTCCTTCAGTCGCCTGTCCATCGACTCCTTGAGTTCCATGAGTGGTGGAGCTCCGGCCAGGTCCCTCCTCGCCGCGATCGACAGTTTGCCCGCAAGCGTCCTTGCGACCTTTCCCTTCTGGAAGGATGGAGCTCCATGAACGGCCGGATGCATGTATATGAGGCCGTACTTCGGTGGGAGGCCTCCAGTCCTGAGATGGTCGAAGAAGGCCCTCTCCGCCCCGATGACCTGCACGGTGCTGGACGGAAGGTTGGCCAGGCGAGCGAGGCCTCCTGCCTTGGCTACCAGACGCGCAGCCAGAAGTGGCCCAATCAACAGTGAAAGGTTGGGGAAACGTTCCTCCGCCTCTTCTAGGACCGCCGCTTCCATGGCATCCCTTGCCTTCTTGAGGTCGACATAGAGTCCCGCAAGCGCCCTTCTTGCCTCGCGGATCGGAGGGCTCTTCCCGCCCTCAGTGTTCGCCTTTTCGATAAGCTTGCGAGCGAGGGTATTTGCCCCTTCATCCACCCTTTCGAGATCTGATGGTTCCTCGTCCACCCACCAGTTCACCAACCTTTCCCCCAATAGGTTCATGGCGCTCTCCATGTCAGAGATGGCCCTTATCGCCTCTCCTGCCTGGAACGAAGGGTCCTTCAACTCCTTCAGCTTCTTGTGCCCTATCTCAAGGAGTATCTCTCGCTCCCAGGTCGGGTCGATGCCGAAATTTGAGGGGGAGATGCTGGGAAGAAAACCTGAGGACGGGAGGATTCCTTTAGCCCGGAAACGCGCGTCCCGGGAAGTGAGAGGAGAACCCGATGCTCTCATCTCCTCTATTATCGCCTTTTCCTCCGCTGTGATCTCTCCCCTCTCTCTTGCAAGCCATCTCTCCTTGATCTGATTGCGGTCAGGAGGGAAGGGACGACTTGCAACTACTCTCCCCACATCGACCGCAAAGACGCCAAACCAGCGTGTGACGATGTCCATCAGTCCATCCTCAGCCCACCGTTCACGTGCACGGTGGTGCCGGTCAAGTAGCTCGATTCGCCGGAGGCCAGGAATGCTATGACCTCGGCCACGTCCTCTGGAGTGCCTATCCTGCCGATGGGGATGGTCTTTTCCCTCGCCGCTCGCACCTGGGGAGTGTCTCCCGCCAGGATCGCCGTGTCGATCGTGCCGGGAGCGACAACATTCACCGTGATCTTCGGAGCGAGTTCTCTTGCCAGGGACTTCGCAAGCCCCAACAGCCCGGACTTGCTCGCCGCATAGTCTGCCCCGTGAGTTGAACCGTTGTACGCGAGAATGCTGCCTACAAATATCACTCTGCCCCATTTGGCCTTCTTGAGCAATGGCAGCAGTTCCCTGGTGAGGACATACGGGGCCACGAGATTGGTCCTGATCGTAGACAGGAACTTTGTCCCATCGAGCTCCTCGACGAATCGGCGCGGATATTCGCCTGCATTGTGAACCAGCACCTCCAGTGACGGGAATTTCAACGCGACCTCGTACACGAGCCTCTCGACTTCCTCCTCAACGGTAAGGTCGGCCCCAATCGAGAACGCCTCTCCGCCTGAGGAGTTGATATGCTTGACCACTCCTTCGGCGTCCTTCCTGTGCGAACGGTAGTGAACCGCCACCTCGCATCCCCTCTTCGCGAGGAGCTTCGCGGTGGCCCTGCCAATCCCCGTCCCGGCACCCGTGACCAATGCATGAACGCCCCCTGCCCCCATAGATGACCTCTCAACCACCAGTTCCTGATAAAGCCGTGGCTCCATGTCGTGGTGGCAGGGACCTGTTCTGCAGAGCATTTTCGAAGAGACGCAAGTATTCCATGGCCTGATCCCGGTACGAGCGGGAGCCGAGAGCCACCCTACCCGCCTCGCCCATCCTGGCAAGCAGCGCCCTGTCTTTCAAGAGCTCACCGATGGTGGCCGCGTAGGCCTCAGCAGAATTCTCGTGCACCAGGGCGTAATCGCGCCCTGGCTCTCCGATGTCCAGGCCTGATCCCTGGCTTGTCACGACCGGGATGCCCAGCGCAGCTGCCTCCTGTATCGCTGCGGGGAATCCTTCATACGACGATGGCAGGACGAACATATCCGATGAGAGGAGAATCGATCGCTTTGCTTCCTCACGGACCCTCCCCACGCTCACCATACCCTCCTCCGATGGCGATTGGTTCCCCACGTTCAGCAAGGTAACAGCGATGCCTCTTTGCCGCAGCAACTGGACCGCACCCTTGGCGATGTCCAGTCCCTTCCGGTGCGGGTCAGCTCCCACGAAGGAGACAATGTTCTCGCTCTGGGAAAGCCCGAACTCGACTCTTACCTGTTCTCTTTCTATCGTGGCGGGAGAGACCCGTGTATCGGTCCCGTTGTAGACCACGCTGACCCGCTCGGGAGGTATACCATAGGTTGAGCGAGCGTCATTACGCACGCTGCTCGAGCAGGCGACAATGAGGTCCGCGTTCACGAGGCTTTGCCTCTCAAGAGCTCTCAAAGCCCAGATGTCAAGCCAGTACCCGAGTTGCGGGCGCAGACCGGGGCGGCGGGAACTGCGACCAGACTCCATGAAGTGGATGGCAAGGCCGTGAAGCGCGACCACCTTGAGTGGTCTTCTCCCGGAGCCATCAGTTCTCTTGGCCAGGTCTGCGAAACATGCTCCGAACTCATTGTTTACAAGGACGACGTCAAGGTCAGGGCGCAATGCACGGGCCATCTTCACCGAGACCTCCCTCTCGAGGCCAAGGGGTCCGTGCAGGCGGGTCGTGAGGAAGATGGGCACCGCGTGAACACCTTCCCAGAGCTCGGGGCCAGGGGAGCAGTCGTCTCTGACAGGGTAGTACACCCATACCTCGTGGCCGAACTCCCGAAAGTGTCGGGAGAGACGTGAGACGACGTTGGCAACCCCAACTGAGGCGTCAGAAGGATGCCGGAATGAGAGTATGCCGATCTTCAAATGGTCTGCAGACACACGCCCACCTTGTTTCGTTCCCCGAACGCTCGACATTCCCACCCACATGCTCGTGAATAAAGAGATATCCTCCGAAGCCCTCGACCGCGCCACGGGCAACACGGGACCAACTGAACCATGGATACACCAGGCTATCAACTGACAGGAAGGCACTCGGCCGTCAAGCTCTGCTACTGGGCCGCCAAGTCCCTCATAGAGGGAAGGGGGTGCTACAAGGAGAAGTTCTACGGTATCGAGAGCCATCGCTGTCTCCAAGTGAGCCCATCATTCGACACTTGCGACCTCCACTGCCGCTTCTGCTGGCGAAATCAGGAATGGGCGGGAGATCAGCTACTGTCCGATTTTGACGAGCCTCGATCCATGTTAGAGCACGCTCTCGAAGCTCAGAAGGGCCTGGTGAGCGGATACGGGGGGGACTCGCGTGTCGACAAGGCGAGATGGAAGGAATCCTTCGAACCACGACACGTTGCCATATCGCTGATAGGGGAACCCACGCTCTACCCGAAGCTCTCGAGCTACCTCCGTCTCTGCCACGAACGGGGCATGACAACCTTCGTGGTCACCAATGGGATGCATCCAGAGGCCTTGCGGTCCCTCGATCCGCTCCCGACCCAGCTATACTGTTCCGTGACCGCACCCAACAGGAAGGTCTTCCAGCGCTTGTCCTTGCCAGCTTCGGAAGACGCATGGGACAGGTTGGTCGAAAGCCTGCGCATCTTGAGAGAGCTTCCCACAAGAAGAGTAATCCGTCACACTCTGGTGAAGGGATGGAACCTGGGATGGGAGGAGCAGTATGCCGCCCTGGATAGCACGGCTAGTAGCGATTTCATAGAGGTGAAAGGGTATGCGTTCATGGGTCGTTCCCGCCAGCGTCTCGCCCGCGAGAACGTGCCTTCCCATGCGGAGGTCCGTTCCTTTGCAGAAAGGCTGGGAAGGCTACTGGGATACGTAACAGAAGATGAGTCCGAGGAGGCATCGGTGGTGCTCCTCTCGAAGGAGAGGGGGAAAAGATGGATAACAGACAAGCACACCTCGGCCCCATCACCTACATAAGGTCGGCCGCATCCTGAAGGTAGGTTGGAGGAGGCTTGATCATGGATAGACCCGTAGTGAGCTTGACCTTCCCACAGGGAGCTCTTGAAGCGGCGGCGAAGCTCTTTGCACTCAAGGACCCCCTCTGTCCTGAATGCATGGGTCGCTTCTTTGGGAGGCTGGGACACGGGCTATCGAATGAGGACAGGCTGCTCTCAGTTGCCGAGACACTGGGACAAGCTCCCCCGACGAACGGTCCGTCCTCTGCCTGCGTCATCTGCCACGGATCCTTCGCGAGGATACCTCAGTGGGTCGAAAGGTCGCTCTCCGAGGCGAGCGCATACGAATGGAACTCCTTTCTCTGCGGTTCCCGCTGGGACCCGGCGGACCTAGCCACAGAGGAGGCGCTCTGGGCATCTGTCGGAACCTCCTGGGGAGAGAGCCTAAGGACCGCGTTCAACCGCGAGCTGGGTAAGGCGATCTCGAAAGCGACGGGCAAAGAGGGGCTTCAGAAAAGGACGGATATCCTCTTTCTCGCTGATATTCCCGTAGGCACAGTGGAAATGACCGTTTTCTCCATCTACATCAAGGGACGGTATCGCAAGTACGACCGGATGATCCCGCAGACACGGTGGCCATGCCGAGCCTGCAGGGGCAGGGGTTGCAACAAGTGCGGTGGTACCGGCAAGACCTACCCCACGAGCGTTGAGGAGCTCGTCGCCGGGCCGCTAAACGAGATGGCGGGGGGGACCGGACACAAGTTTCATGGCATGGGCCGGGAGGACATCGATGCCAGGATGCTCGGACGGGGAAGGCCGTTCATCGCAGAGGTGCTCTCCCCCAAGCGGAGAACGATAGACCTCAAAGCCGCACAGAGCGAGATCAACGGGTCAGCAAAGGATCGTGTCGAGGTGGATGGGTTGGCATTCTCGGTGGCGGACGAGGTCCAGCAGATCAAGGATGCCCGGCATGACAAGAGCTACCGCGTGGTCGTGGCCGGAGACGTGAGCGAGCAAAAGATTAAAGAGGTCATGCCGCTACTGGCGGGATGCGAACTCAGCCAACGCACGCCCACGCGCGTAGCGCACAGGCGTGGTGATCTGGTGAGACATCGCAAGGTAAAGGAAGTGAGGTTGGTCGGAATGGAGGGAAACACGTTCACCATAGAGGTACGTGCCCAGGCGGGAACGTACGTCAAGGAGTTCGTGGACGGAGACGGCGGGCGGACGAGCCCGAGCCTTTCCGGGACGCTTGCCCAGCCACTCCACGTAGTCTCGCTCGACGTTCTTGAGATACATGATGATGAGGGTGAAGGGACATGGTGAAGAGTTCTAAGGGATTCAACAGCCGAACCAGGGGCGTCTTTACCAAGGAGGTCAGGGACAAAGGATGCCCTCCGCCAACACACTACCTGAGGACGTTTGAGGAAGGCGATCGTGTGATCGTCAGGCTCGAGGCTTCAGAACGGAGAGGGATGCCTCACCCACGATATCAGGGAAAGGTCGGCACTGTCATTCGAGCAAGAGGCAAAGCATACGAGATCGAGTTCCTTGATGGTGGGAAGAAGAAGATACTGATAACCTTCCCAGTTCACCTGGTGCCAATGGAGAAGGATTGATGGAGCCCGTACCGCTTTGGAAGGTCAAGGACATGCTCACGGACGTTTCGTCAGAGCGCCCCCTCCCTAGAGAGGCCACGTTCTCCTTGCAGCACGCGGAAGCGGCAATGAAATGCGAGCCGACGGTCTCCCGCGCACTGTTCAAGAAGCTCAAGGATCTTCCATTCCTGAGCGAATCGCTCGCAGCAAAGATTGTCGATATCATGCCCGAGACCCCCGAGGAGGTCTGGCTCCTTCTTCCGAAGGACCGCCTGCCTCTCGACGAGAACCAGGTTCACACAGTGATGGATGTGCTCGCTGAGCACCGATAGGTTAGATGGAGAAGGACCTTGGAGCGTGTGTCTTACGTATTGGACGTTTTGCCGACCGGCTGGCCTGGTGAGCGGTCGTTCAACAGGGAACCAGTCGCGATAGCACTGGGACAGGATGAGTTCAAGCTTCTGGAGGTGGTCCTCCGCCCCGGTACCACGTCGAACCCAGGCGAGAAGCTCAACCTGCTCGCGAGCGAGGGCCTTTCGCCATGCGTGGACCATGTGCGGCGCCGCCTGTCTTTCCAGGAACTCACAACGGCCGCCAGGTCAGAGCTGCCCAGGACCATTGAGGCGATAGTTCTCGCGAACCCGGAGCGTTTCCTCCGGTTCTTCAACGAATCTCAGGCCATCACCAGGCGCTTCCACATGCTGGAGCTGCTCCCAGGGGTAGGAAAGAAGACGATGGATGCCATAGTAAGGGAACGGCAGAAAGCTCCCTTCTCGAGCCTTCAGGACCTGGAGACGAGACTGAAGCTCCATCAGCCACACAGGCTCATCGTCGCAAGGGTAGAAAAGGAGCTCACCGGTGAGGAAGAGAAGTACAGGATCTTCGTACCCCGCTAGGGAGGGAGAGTGGGTTGGCTTCCGGGTCTCCCATAGCGGGAGAACTCCACCGAACAGCATAGAAGCCATCCGCCGGCGGACGCAGGATGCGCTGCAGGCGATGGGGATAGACCCGCGGAGAAGTTGGGGTCAGAATTTCCTTGTTGATCCGGTCGTGCCGGATGCCGAGGCAGCCCTGGTGGACCTCCCACCCGGGAGTTCCGTGGTGGAGATTGGTGGAGGGCTTGGAGACCTTACCAGGGCGCTTCTGAATCGCGGTTTCAAACCATTGAAGATCATTGAGATCGATGACCGCCTCGCGGCCTTCCTGGAGACAAATTTCCACGACCGCGTGACTGTGATCGTAGGAGATGCTCTGAAGGTTCCTCTGCCCAAGGCCCAGGCGTACGTTGGGAATCTACCCTTCTCCACTTCAGCTCCGATCATGGAGAGGCTTCTCGAGGAAGGCATCGAGCACGGGGTCTTTCTCATCCAGAAGGAGTTGGCCGAAAGGCTGACCTCCACCCCAGGGCACAGGAGCTACGGACCGTTGAGCGTCCTCACGCGAGTTCATGGCGAGTTCGTGGTCGCGGTCAAGGTCCCCTCCGAGTCCTTCTTCCCGCCGCCCAAGGTGGAAGGCGCCCTGGTCGTCTTCCGTCGCAGTCCGCTCGATCCTCAGCCTGCGGACCTTGGCGTCCTGAAGGAACTACTGGCAGGGCTCTTCACCTGGCGCAGGAAGACTTTGACTCATGCGGTGCCGAAGATACTTCCAAAGTTCATCGATGGGGCCCCGGATGATGTCCTAAGGGTTTCGGGATGGCCTGAGACCTGGCGAACGATGAGAGCAGAGGAAATATCGCCTGAGGATTATGTTCGTCTTGCCAACGTGATACGAGCAAAGCATCAAGCATATATGGCAAAGTGAGTTGGGCCCGTACAGGTGCTAAACATGCCCGAGGGAGTAGTCTACGTGGATGGTAAATTCTTCAAGCCGTCGGACGCAAAGGTATCGGTATTCGACCACGGCCTTCTATACGGGGACGGGGTCTTTGAGGGGATCCGCTTCTACAACGGTCGCATCTTCAAGCTCGACGAGCACATGGAGCGCCTGGCGAAGTCTGCGGCCATGATCGGGATCACGCTCCCGCTCTCGAAGGAGGAGATAGGGAAGATAGTGCTCCAGACGGCATCGAAGAGCGGGCTAAAGGACGGCTATCTGAGGCCGATCGTGACCCGCGGTGAGGGTGACCTTGGGCTGGACCCACGGAAATGCACCAAGAAGCCATCGCTCATCGTCATCTGCTCGACCATCAACCTGTACGGAGCCAAGCACGAGACGGGTCTCAAGGCGACCATCTCGTCCTACAGACGCGTGCCCCCATCCTCGTTCAACCCGAACATCAAGTCGCTGAACTACCTCAACAACATACTTGCCAAGGCGGAGGCTACCAAGCGAGGCGCAGACGAGGCGATCTTCCTGGACATCGACGCGTGCGTCGCTGAGGCGTCGGCGGACAACATCTTCGTTGTCAAGGATGGCACGATCTTTGCTCCGCCCACGACCACGAACCTGGTCGGCATAACGAGGGGAACAGTACTGGACATAGCGAAAGGACTATACCCGATAAAGGTGGAGCCCTTCAAGGTGGACTTCCTGCTCAAGGCAGACGAGGTATTCATCACCGGGACCGCCGGAGAGCTCGCCCCTATTGTTGATATCGACGGGCAGAAGATAAAGGACGGGAAGCCCGGTCCGGTCACGCTCGACCTGAAGAAGCGGTACATGGATTTCGTCCGTTCCACGGGCACTCCTATCCCACCCAATAACGGTGGAAAGGCATAAGCGGGCAAGGACAGATCTGGAAACCCCTCTTTCAACTCGACACTGAGGGCATCCGCTATTCCTCCTGGTCCAGCGCGAGCTCAATAGCCACCGTTAAGTGGGTTTCCAGCCATATTACCGTTGCATGGAACACCTTGCAACTCTATACCAGGCAATGCCCAACGGGAAGGTCAAATGCACCGCTTGCGCCCGATACTGCACGATCCCTGACGGGTCGGCCGGATTTTGTTCCGTGCGAGAAAATGTCGGCGGAAAACTCTACCTTTCAGTCTATGGCAGAGCCGCCGCGATCCAGGTGGACCCTGTTGAGAAGAAACCACTTGTCCACTACAGGCCAGGATCCAGGGTCTTCGGAATCGGCACTGTAGGATGCAACTGGCGCTGCCAGTACTGCCAGAACTTCGATGTAAGCCAGGAAAGGGAGGTATGGGGACGTTCCCTCTCCCCTGACGAAGCGGTCGCGTGGGCCCTGAGGGAGAACTGCCAGGGCATGACCTTCACCTACAACGAACCGACCATCTTCATAGAATACGCGCTGGACATAATCAATGCGGCGAAGAAGAAGGGGCTCTTCTCGAACTTCGTCACGAATGGCTACATGACCCCGGAATCGGTATCGCAGCTGAGCGGGAAGCTGGACGCCATCTCCATCGACTTCAAGGGGAGCGGGGAACCAGGCTTCCTGCGCAAGTACGTTCTGGCCAGCGGCCCAGAGCCCATCCTGGAGACGCTGGAAGGCATGGCGAAGGGAGGCGTCCATGTCGAGATCACTGACCTCATAGTGCCACAGGTTGGGGATGACGAGGATGCATTGCGGAAGCTCGCGAAGTGGGTCAACGATCGTCTCGGACCCGATACGCCATTCCATCTGCTTAGGTGGCATCCCGATTACAAGATGCTCAACTTCCCGGAGACCCCTGTCGGCACATTGGAGAAGCTTCACGCAGTGGCGAAGGAAGAAGGGCTCCAGTACGTATACGTGTCAAACGTGTGGGGCCACCCTCTAGAACACACATACTGCCCTGCTTGTGGCGCGATAGCGGTCAACAGGTATGGGTTCTACATCCGGAAGTGGAACCTGGACAAGGACAACAAGTGCCTTGAATGCGGGCACAAGATCCCCATAGTGGGAACCCTGCAGAAGAACTACGCCCCAACGATGGTGACCCCGCTCTGAGATGCGGCGGAATCTTACCTTCCGCCCTGCCAGAATACGGCATCATGGGCATTGAGAACTCCCTCGGCCCTAGCCCATCCGCGAGCCGCGATGCCCGACGCCAGACCTATCCTTGCCAGATCCTCGGAAGTCTCAGGGCAGGCCGATACCACGAGAGAAAGTCCGTGATCGACAGCCTGCCTTACGAGATTGCTCTCCAAGGCCACTCTGTCCCTTGTCACTGCAACCTCAAGGGAGAGCTTCTCCTTTGCATCTCCAATGGTGGAGGCCAGCTCAGTGAGCGAGAGCACGACGCTGCTGGCCTGAGAGTTCCCCTCTGTTCCGCAGAGGTTGTCGAGATGTCCAATGATGATCCTGGGTCCATCATCAGCACGAGTCTTCAGTAACGCAAGCAAACTGTCTGGCTCGCTTGTCGGCTTCGTGGCAAGGCGCAGTATCTCGAAATCTGCTCCCAGGGGAACCTCGCTGACGGTCACACCGCTCTCAAGAGCGAGTTCAGCACCGACAAGGATGCCCACATTCTCGATCTTCCTCGGCAGTCTATCGCGAATCCCCTGCCAATCCATCCTCTTGGAACCATCCGTGGGGATCACGAAACCACCGTAGCTCAGTCCGGCTTCCCGGAGAGCCTTGGCCCAGGGCTTCAGGTCATCGACCGTGACGTCTGGGTTCACATGTATGTGCAGCTCGCCCTTCACATCCCCAGGTGCTAGCAATCGGGGCAGCTTGCCTTCAAGCGCAGCCTCGATCTCGCCGTTATTCTCGCGTATCTCTGGCGGAATGTACTGGAGTCCCACTGCGGCATAGACGTCCTCTTCAGTGAAGGTGGGGAGTAGGGTCTCCTCTCGAGTGACACCATATTCGTTCACCTTGATGCCCTTCTGCTGGGCTATCGTGCGAACTCGCACGTTGTGGTCCTTGGAACCGGTGAAATACTGGAGGGCTGCGCCGAAGGCCTCAGGAGACACGACACGGAGGTCCACCTGGACCTGAGAGGTCGTGATAATGGTGGCCTTGGTATCTCCGTGAAGCTTAACTTCGCCCACCTGGGGAATATGAACGAAGGCCTCTGTGACCCGGGGAGGATCTGAGGAGGTCGAAATGATGTCGATGTCTCCAACAGTCTCCTTTCGTCTTCGCAAGCTCCCTGCATAGCTCAGGCGATCGAATGGAACCCCAGCCTTTTTCAGAGCGTCCATGACCGCCTCGGCCTCACTTTGGGCCACCGGCAGTGTCAGACGCCTGTTGCCTCCCATCGCGCCGATCGCCTTGCGGAGCATTTCAATCTTCTTCGGGCCGAACCCTCGCAACCCGTCCAGGCGCCCATCCTCCAGTGCCTTCCTCAGGTCATCGACGTTCTCGATGCCAAGTTCTGCATTGAATCGGCGAGTTGTCTTTGGCCCAACCCCTTCCAGCCGCATTATGGCAAGGAGACCGGGGGGATGCATGCCCCGGAGTTTCTCCAGGTAATGAACCTGACCGGTCGCAATGAACTCCGCCACCTTCTTGGCAAGGGCGTCCCCTACCCCGGGGATCTCCGTGAGACGATGGTCACGCGCAAGAACGCTGACGTCCTCAGGCAACTGTTCCAGTGTCCTGGCAACTCGTCTGTAGGCCTCTGGTTTGAATTTCTCCCCGTCAAGGTCCAAGAGATCGGCGATCTCCATGAAAATGGCCGCGATCTCCCGGTTAACCATACCTTGACTCAGTAGTGACCAAGTAGAAAAATGATGCGCGCTCAGCTGCTACGGGACCCAGCGCAGACCACTCTCACACATGCGCAACCGCTGGCGGTGGTGGCGGGGACCCGGTCACAGGGTTACGTTTCGAAGTTGCAAACCTATTGTACATCTGCCAGAAGAAGAGTATCGCCAACAAGTCAGCCACTATGACGAAGGGAGCGACTATCTGTAAGGCCAGACCAACAACGATTATGGGTAGGATAAGGAAGAAGGAGAAGGCGAGTAGCTGGCGCTCGTTCCTGTAGCTTCCTGCATGGAGGAGCACCCACCAAAGGAAGAGAAAGCAGTACAGCGGGATCGAAAGGGCGACCAGAAGCGCTGGCTCGTGTGAGTTTTCCAGCACTGAAACCATGAGAATAGAACCTACATAGAACACCCCCCCGGCAATGGCGAAAGAAAGGGGGCCGCTTGTGGGAGGCCCTGGGAGCGCAGTGAACAGGTCCGATGGGAGCCAGTGGGCCAACACACAGAGTCCGGCGATCGCTAGCAGGGCGCCGAACAGAACTCCATCACCCATCCAGTACTTGGTGGAAGCCCACACAAAAATGGCGAGTAGCATGATATCGATGCAGAGTATGGCAGCGACCTTCTGGATCCCCTTGTCTGTCAACAGGCTCTTGCCTTTCAGCTCCGGGAAAGCGTAACCAAACAGCAGGAGCGGAACACCGATGCTGAAGATCATGTGGATCATCATGACATCGGGAACCCAGACCCAGTTGACTCCGAGGTAGTGACCGTAGCCTCCGGTTCCCCCGAGAGCACTCGCATTCGGGTTGAACATCGTGCTAAGCCCGACCCCCTCTTCCACTATGGCGTAAGCAGCCCCCAGCAAGAGGACCGTGGCCCATCCCTTCTTCCAGCGAATCTGCGCTTCCCTGATCAGCAGAACTCCGGGAACATACATACCCAGGTTGAAGAGAAGACCGAGAACGAACCAAGCTGGATTGTAGATGATGTTGGAGAACGGACTTGAGCCGGACAGGTACTCTGGGATTCCAGGAGTGAGCAGGGCAAGGAAGATCACTGGGTGTCTCTTCAGGAACGCCTTGAAACGCGCGAATACTGAGGCCCCTGGCAAGGCGTGAATGAAGACAGGGTCCGGCGGCGGTGGAGTGGGAGATGCTAGGGCCGAGGGGGCATCTTGCAAGTGTTGACCTTGAGTCAATATGATTGCAGACACTATTAAGCAACCCCGATGAATCCAGCTTTGGAACTTCAGCTTGACCGAACCGCGCCTGCCCGCTACTTTCCGTTTCGAGCGATATTGGAGCTATGCGCGTCCTATATAAGGCCAGAACGCCTATTCAGGGGAGAGGATGTGACATGTCGCTTAGTCTGACCGACGTAATTGAGATGATTGTCATAGCTATTCTGGCTATAACCAACGTTGCCACGTACTATCTGCTTTACCAAGAGAAACGCCGCTGCATAATGTGCCAGCGCGACATCACTGGCCAGATGCGCAAGATACAGGTCCAGTCCGCCGAAATAGAACAGCTCGCAAAGGTGGTCCGAGCCCAGTCTGCCCAGGTAGAGCAGCGCGAGAGCATGGCCGCCGAGATGGAGACAACACATGAGATCCTGATTCGCAAGACGCGCGAGGTCGCGGAACGGGTAGCGCAGATCAAACAGGCGCAGGCGGACCTGCAGGCCACCCTGCAGAAGACCCAGGAGACCCTCCAGCAGAAGGAGAAGAGGATTGCCCTCCAAGAGGAGCTTCTGAACCTGCAGGCACGACAGATATCCAACCAGGCAGAGAACGTGGTGCAGCTGTTGCCCTACAAGATGAGCAGGAAGGGAAGGGGCACCCCAACGCTGAGACAGGCGAAGTCGCGCGACATTTCCTCGAGCACTGGCAACAACGCGGCTCCGTGATATTGCTCTGCAAAGCCTCTTTTGGCACCTAGAAGGCTGCCCGCGGGGCCTGCCAAAACGTTTTAGTCTTGACTAAGTGTGAGGTTAGGTTGACAGATGAAGGGCAACCTCTTGTCCGAGGAGGCAGGGGACGAAGAGCGCAAGGCCCGAGAGACTCGCATAGCCGCCGAACAAAAGCTTGATTCTCTCAGGGCTCACAGGCGCGACCTGTTCCTCACAGTTAACCGCCTCTCAGAGGAGGTCATGGACCTGCAGAGACGCCGCCAGTCCCTGAACGATGAGGTCCAGAACTGGCACTCCACCTTCAAGGCACTCGGTGACAAGCAGCGAACCCTCAAGGATGCAAGGACGCGCCTCATGGACCAGCTTGACGAGCTGATGGAGGCACTGCACCAGAAGAAATCCTCGATGCCACAGGGTTCTCCTCGCCACAAGAGCCTGGCAAGCGAGATCGCCCAGATGGAAAAGGAACAGCAGACCAAGGTCATGTCCCTCAAGGAGGAGAATGCTCTCATCGACCGGATCCGGCAGCTGAGGCTCAAGCTCGCTGATGCGGAGAAGGTAGAGGCAAAATGGATGGAGGCGGAGAAAGCCACCTCTGCCCTAAAGAGCGATGCCGATGCGCTGAGACAGAAGATCGCTCAGACTAACGCCGAGATGAACAAGTTGAGAGCCCAGCGGGATGAGATCATGGCCAAGGTGAAGGGACACCTTGCCGAGATCGGGCATGTTCTAACAGAGATACGATCCAAGGGCAAAGCCCGCTCGGAACTGCTGGATAAGGTCAAGCAGTCCGGAGAGGAGATCGCCGAGATGGGCAAGAAGGTTCTCGATCTCTCACACGAATCCAGGAGGAGGATCGACGAGGCCAGGCGTAACTACGTTGAACACGGGGAGACGGTTCGCAAGACCTTCCTTGCCAAGGAGGCAAGGGAACGCAGCGCTGACGAGAACCTGACCAACCTGCTGAAGAATGGCAAGGTCGAATTGGGATTCGACAGCGAAGTCGGTCAGTGGGCCAATGCCCACGGCACGCGGCGAAAAGGGCACAGCGCCCAGACCTGAGAAGTATTCGGGTAGGTTCCCCTCCCGTCAGAAGTCCACTACACTACTGGGGGAAGGATTGTCGCTATCGTTATGGTGAAGAGGAGAACGTTGCCGATGACCTCCTCGTTGTAATCAAGTGTGTAGGTACCAGCCTGGGTGTTGACCGCGCTCAGGAAGAACTGCTGGCTGTTCTGCCAGTTCGTACCCTTGTAGTGCCCCACGTCACCGGCAGTGAGATTGTTGACAACCGTGATCGTGCCATTATTCGATGTCGTGGACGTCACGTTGGTAACTGTGGCTTGCCATCCGAACGGTTCGACGACCTCCCCTACTGATGGCTGATATTCCACGACCACGCTGGTCTGGTTCTTGCTCAAGATGAGGTCGGGCCAGCTGTAGTGAGGGTCGGTGAACACGACACCTGTTTGTGCGGTTATGCCGGAGAATGTACTGCTGAAACTGGAAAGGGAGTAGGTCTGGACCATAGGCAGATACTGAACAAGGGGCAGTGTCTGGAACTTGGTTGGGTCAGGGTTGCCGTAACCTCTAGATGGTGGGATTGGAGGGGTCTGGAAAGTGTCTCCCACCTTGTGCCCTATCAACGCCTGCCAGAATCCAGGTATCAGGGACGCGTAGGTCCCGTTGTCGTAGCTTCCAGAGCCTACGTGCGCGCCGAGCGGAGAATACCCAGACTTACCTCTGAACCCGAAACTGATCGCCTTGGGAAAGCTGGCGTTGTCCGTGGCCACCTTGAAAAGAGACGTATCGAAAACCTTCCCGCTGTCAAATCCGGTAAGGAAAATCCCAGTATAGTTCACTGTCACGTTGTCCCCAAGCTTGACCAGCAGTACGGATGACGCTGGAGCAGGCTTATTGACTACGGCGTAAAGGACGTAACTCGCCCCGGCACCCGCAGCGATAACGATGATAGTGACTATCACCACGGGCCACCATGAAACCTCTTCGTTCTTCACCATGTTCAGGATGTGGGGGTCAGGAAGTCGCACGATCTCTTCATACCATCGGTGAGACAGGTGCTCATCATTCCCCCGAGTCGGGAGGAGGAGAGGGGTATAAATCCTTTGGAACGTGGGCGACGCATCGAAAATCGTTCCCCCAGCGACAGTTTTTATCCTCGACTGCCTCATGGCCAGACCAGTGCGGGGATGGCCCAGCCTGGTAAGGCGCAGGATTGCTAATCCTGTGGTGCTTGCACCTCGGGGGTTCAAACGACTGGGAGGCGCTCCCTCCCAGACTGGATTTCCCCCTCCCCGCGCCATTGATCCCACTGGTGCATCATTTAATAGGCGATGAATGCGTATGACCCAACTGATGGACAAACCTGCGCGCAAATGGGTGCCAACTTGAACTCATGAGGACAGGTCTAGTTCTCATCGCAGTGTGTCTCCTGGCTATCGGCGTTGCACTTGCGTTCCTCGGGACGGTGAACTTCCCGTATGACTCGACCGCCCAGTCGACAGAGCCCTTCTCCTTCACTCTACCCGGCTCCCAGGAACTGGATTTCTCGATCGAGGGGCAGAACGGCTCCACGAGCATGGTGGTCGATTTCTCCTCCTCTGCTCCCGTCGAGGTGTGGCTGACGTCTTGCAACCCGCACCAGGCATTGCCTCCGCCATGTATCGTCGGCCACGTTGCACCATCTGACAGCGGCACGATATCCATTTCTCAGCCCCAGATGCCGTACTATCTTGTTGTGAACAGCAAGAGTTCCGCGAGCGCAGACGTCAGTGTCGTGGTGCGCTCCTCGAGCTCATCGACGCACGGGCTAGAGCTATGGGAGGACATCGTTGTCCTCGCTGGTGCAGGGATCCTGTTGCTGGGCGGAGTGATTCTGGCCCTGCTTGGCCTGTTCCTGCAGGGAAACCCGTACGCCGAGGATGAAATCCCATCGAAAACCGATCTTGCCCCCGAGACGCCTAATGAACACCCCGAGGAGAAGAAAGGTCCTGCCAATCGGGAAGAGGATGCGGAAGGTGCTGGCGAACCAGCCAAGGCTCGCTCAGATGAGAGTGAGAATTAGGATCCGCTCAGAGACCCCAGAACGGGTTCTTCGTCCTGGCCCGCTGTATCTTCACAACTTCTTCCATGATCTCCTTCTCTGATGGGCTGAGCGTGATCCCCTTCAGCGCCCTAACAACCATCTCGTTCAGATGAACGTACATGATGTCTCCCTCGCATAGTGTCCTGCCAACCACGGCGCCGTCGATCGCTGCCGACACTTCCTCTCCCTCCGATGCCTCGGGTATTGACTTCTTGTTGTCCTGAAGACCCTTCAAGAGTCCGATCTCCTCCCCATTGGAACCGATCAGGCGGCACGGTGGTCGCAATGTGCCCGCCAGAACCTTTATCCCGACTATTGCGGGCTTGGTTGTCCGGAAGATGTAACCAGGGAGAAAACGTATCTTAGCCGGGTGGGCCATTTCCTTCCTGTGAGCCTCATCGACCTCGTGGGTCCGCTTCTCTTTCCATGCCGCGTATTCCTCAAGGAGCCGGTAGATGACCTCGTCCGATATTATCTCGACACCTGCTCCTTGAGAAATGGCCTCGGCCTCTGGAAGCACCGGTACGTTGAACGCTAGGATCACGCGGACCAAGGGGTCCTTCACTGCGCCCATGATCGTGACCTCCGTCTTGGTAACTGCCCCAACCTCAACCCCCTTCACAGGTATCTTTGCATCCTGACACTCGAAGAGCAGTGCATCCAAGCTTCCCATCGTGTCGGCTTTGAGCCACACGCCATTCTCAGTGACCGACTTGGTCGGCATTGTCTCAAAGGCAATTTCCTCCATTGCCTTGTCAATAGTGGACTGTTCGTTCGTCACCTTGATTATGCCACCGGGTAACGCGTTCTCGATCTCGGGTGCAGAGAGGAAGAACCCCGCTGCGGCGTTCACCTCGTCGACAGATTCTAGCCTTGGGGAGCGGCCCAGTGTCTGTCTGTGGATGGCTCGCACCTTGGACAGGAAGGGCTTCTCCTTGCCGCTCACAACTATCGTGTCACCGACCCTCATGCGTCCGCTGTATAGTACGGCATTTGCCACAGCGCCTATTCCCCGCTGCTCGCTGCGTTCCAGTATGGTTGCTTCTCCATCTACGTCCGTTGCCTGTAGATCGCTCTTCATGAATCTTTGAGCGAGGCCCACGAGCAGGGCGAGAAGATCGGGTACGCCAGCGCCCGTCTTTGCGCTGATGGGAATCATCGCGACGTTGCGAGCGTAATCGCTCACCCGGTCATATCTCTCTGCAGAGAATCCTACCGAATAGAGTTCCTCGGAGAGCGAGTACAGGCGTTCGTCGATCATCTTCCTCACATCCGGAGTTTGCATCTCTATACCCTTGGTGAGAGGTGTGTGGAGGGGTATCGCGCGATAGCCCGAGAGAGTGTCCATCTTGTTCACGGCCACGACGAACGGCGTCTTCTCGTGCCTCAAGATCTGCAGGACCTCCCTTGTCTGGGGCATGAAACCTTCGTTCATTGCAACGATCAGCACAGTGATATCGGCGAGAGATCCTCCGCGTCGACGCATTGATATGAAGGCCCTGTGACCGGGAGTGTCTATGAAGAGTAGTCCTGGAATCGTGAACTGGTTCGGCTTGATGATACCCTGACAAAGCTTCTCGATAGTCTTCAGCGGAACCTCTATGGCCGCTATCGATTGCGTGATTCCCCCCGCCTCGTGAGGGGCCTTCTTGGATCCCGAGATGGAGTCGAGAAGGGTCGTCTTCCCGTGGTCAACGTGACCCATTACGGAAACGATCGGCTGCCTTAACGTCATGACCATAGCCTAAGAGGAGAACTATATAGAGGTAGGAAGGTTATGGATTTTTCCGTAGCCCCGTGGTGTAGTGGCCAAGCATTCGGGCCTTTGGAGCCTGAGACAGCGGTTCGAATCCGCTCGGGGCTATGGGAAATCTTTGCCGTCCAAGTCCCACTTAGATGAAATGAACTCCAAGCAGCGACTTGAGGTCCTCATCGCTCGTGTACAGCGTAGCGCCAAACCGTCTAGCAGTCGAGTAGACCAATGCATCGGAGAAATGAAGCTTGTACTCTATGCTGAAATCAGCTGCCTCCATTGCAATGCGCTGGTCCACGGGAATCACCCGAGTATTCTCCAGAGCAGCAGCCACTTCCAATGCTACCATTTCACCCGCAAGCATCTTCACCTTCCTGTAGGCTTCAAAGACCACCACAGCCGAAGTGATGATGTCCTTGGGTGAAGTATCATCAATGATCTGGTTGTACTTTGTGGCTTTCGGCCCGTCAACCATCCTCTCGATCCAGCCGTAACTGTCGATGGAAATCTGGGCCACTAGGCACGGTCGTGGTGTTCACGTAGGGTGCCAAGGTCAATCTCAAGGCCTGAAAGGAAGCCCTTGGTCCTGGCGATGGATCTCAAGGGGACGAGATGCAGTATCCCATGCTTCACGATGACGACAAGCTTGTCACCTGGGCGTATCCCTTCCTCGTTCCTCACATGCTCAGGGATTACCACCTGATACTTCACGGAAACCGTTACTGCCTCCATCGACCCCTCCTGTGTATTACGAAGACCCCATCGATATAAATGTCTTACGGCACTTGTTGAGATTGACATGTGAGTTCGCTTCGGGCCAGTAGCCTTCAGCGAACTCCCTCATAAATGGAAGGATGGGGTATTCGCCCCATGCATGGGCCGTACACGCTCAGGGCTATGGACTAATCGCTCCATGTCGTCCAAGTGTAATTGTGACCCCACCCCTTTCCCCAGCACCGAGAAGCCTTGGACGCTTTCACTCCTTCTGACCGGAACACATTTGTGCCAAAAGCCCATCACGGGTTCAATGCCTGCAGACAAGAAAAACGACCGCAAGACATCGCCAAGGCCTGCGGTTAGCGCCGGCGGGATATCTGAGTTGTTGAAAGAGTGCCACGAGAACTTTGTGGAGGTATTCGTTGACATAGCGCAAGCGATGCCCGGAGGGGCAGTCGAGCGCTGCGAAGAACTCGTGGTCGTTCGGACAGGGCTACCTGAAGCAACGTTCAATCCAGTGTTTGCACTTGAACCACCAAGAAGGATAGACGGAATCGCCGAGCATGTCAACCGGATGCTTGTGCGCACTGACACCCCTTGGACGCTTGTGACAACGCCCGTGACTTCCGCGACTCTTGCTCCCTTGATTGCCGAACTCAACCTGAAGCAGTTCATGGTCCTTCCAGGAATGGTCCACGCCAACCTCCCTGACATGCATTCATTCACGCTGGCTGACCTCGATATCCATCGCGTCACGAAGAACGAGGAATTTCGAGTCTACAATAGGACCTGCACCGAAGGCGAGGGCATGCCTCCAGACCTCTTCGGCACAAGGTTAGACCAATTCATTGCGAAAGCTAATGACCTTCCCCACAAGATGGGGTTCTACCTTGGTTACATCGCGGGACAACCAGTCAGTACCTCCGCGCGTTTCACCACCCGCCGAACTGCAGGAATCTACCTTGTGAGCACGCTTCCCAGTTCCCGCCGACGCGGCTACGGAGCAGCATTGACCGCCCGAGCCGCAATGGATGGGATTGAAGATGGATGCACCATCAGCTACCTCCAGGCATCTGACATGGGTCGCCCCGTCTACGAAAAGATGGGCTACAGGGTGGTCGAGGAGTACCAATACTGGGTCCCGGCATCCGCTGCTGGGGAGAAGACTCCAACTCCCACACGAGTGTTTATCCCTGATCATGACACGTTCTGAGCTTAAGAACGGGCGTTCTCCGGTAACCTGAAGACCCCATAAGGTAACGAGGATCGCGACGGATTCACCCCATTTATGGGCGGAATACGCTCGAGGCCATGGATTTGTCCTACCTTCTTTCTCGGTGATGAGGGCCACCCAATTCCCACCTGTGCGATCAATGTCATGATCCAGGTCTGGGAGGCGGGGCACCCTGAGAGGAGGAGGGGGCTAACAGAGCGTTCTTCTTCCTTCTGCGCGCGAAGAGCAGAACAACAGCAATCGCAGCCGCGGCCACGACCGCCGCGACAACGAGGTAGAACACTATCCCGGACCAGACACTGGGGACGCAATCGCAACTTGCCGTTGAAATGTCAATCGTGATTGGCGAACTCTGGACGGTTCTTCCGTTCAGGGTTGCGTTCACAAACAGGATGACTATGCCCGTCCTGGAGCCGGCCGTGAACATCACAAGGGGGCCCGTAGTGGAATTGAGCTTGCCCAGGCCATTGGTGAGCGACCAAATGTACGTGGTTCCAGGGGGGCAGACTGCGGTGCACGTTGGAGTGGCCGCAAGGTATAGCGAAAAACCAGGAGATACCGTGCCTCCGATTGGGTACACTCCTACCGAGGTCAGTGTAATCGCAGAAGCGTTGACGGTCAAGATGGTGGTTGCATTGGCTGAGTGGCTGGCGGTGTCGTTGACGAAGACCCTGACCACGTAGGTCCCGGAGGCATCGGGGGTGCAGGATAGCGTGGAGGAGTTCTGGGAAGGGCATCCTCCGGGGAGCCCCGTATATGCGTATGTCAGGGGCGCTACCCCGCCATTCACGACAACTGTCAAAGTTACGGTCGTACCGAATGTCACAGTAGAGGGACTTGCAACGAATGATGAGATCGTAGGAGGGGCTTCCGCAGGAGCCACATGGAATACCCCCGAGGCCGCAGTTCCGGTTCCCCCATTCGAGTCGATCACGGTCACGTTTGCAGTGTAGTTGCCTGCATGCGTGGGTGTGCAACTCACGGTGTTGTTCTTGGAAGTGCTGCACCCGAGATATGAGCTGGAGAAGGTCCAGCTGTACGATAGCCCCCCCGAGCCACCTGAGCCAGTAGTGGAGAAGATGACCGATTGGCCCACAATCCCCGAGGGTCTGGATGGAGTCGGAGCAGAGACCGCAGGACTGCTGTAGACGGTGAATGTCAACGCGCTGCTGGTGGCCGAGTACCCGATCGAGTCAGTGACCGTCACGGAGATGCTGAATGTGCCCGACCCCAAGGCGGTGCAATTGACCATCGATGTAGCAGTACCAATGCATCCAGTCGGGAGCCCAGACCACGAGTAGCTGTATGGTCCCGTCCCGCCAGTGGGCCCGGCGCTCGTGAAGGTCACTGCCTGATCCACGTCAACTGAAGGGCGTGAAGCGGAAGGCGTAGGGACCCCTATGAGGGCACCTATCACCACCTCAATAGAACTCCAGACCGAGTATCCCCCCCTGTCCCTGACCGTGAACGTAACGTTGTACTGGCCTGGTGCGGTGGCCATGCAGGATGCGAAGACCGAGGCGTACCCAGGAGTGTCAACGTGGCATGCAATCCCAGAGGATGGGTGCTCACTTGCGTTGAATCGGTCTTCACCTGATCCCTGACCAAGAATGGGGACCGAGAAGGACAGCGTTTGCCCGAGGTCTGCGCTGGCGGTAGTAGTGGTGTTCGCACGGACCAGTGTCGAAATCATGTTGGTGCTGTTCGACCCTGCATCTGCCACATAGAGCCTCCCCTCATCCGCGTCGAATGCGATTCCCTGAGGGCCCTTGCCCACGTTCAAGGTGCTGACTACAGAGTTCGTCGACCCAGAAATAACGCTAACCGTGTCCTGGCCCGCATTCGTGACGTAGATGTTCCCGTTCTCGCTGTCGAATGCCACCCCGAATGGACCGGTCCCTACCGTGATTGATGCGACCGCCTTGTTGGTGACGCCGGATATCACGGTCACGTTGCCCGAATTGTAGTTCGTGACATAGAGGTCCCCATTCCAGGTGTCAAACGTCACTCCCGCGGGATCATTGCCCACGGCAATGGTCGTGACGACGGCGTCCGTCACGTCAGAGACGACACTTACGTTGTTCGTTGCCGAGTTGGTAACATAGATGCTCCCAGTGGAACTATCGTACGCCACTCCAGTGGGGCTCGTCCCGACAGTGATGTTCTTCACTAGCGTTGAGCCGGCAATGACGTTCAGCAAGTGCCCACCAAAGCTTGAGACGAAAAGGTCCCCATTCCCGGAATCATACGCGACCCCGAGAGGGGAGGATGGCACCTGGACAGTGGCCACGGCCTCGTTCGTGGACCCAGATACCAGGCTCACGGCATTGGACCCGGCATCGGTGACATACACGATACCATTCGAACTGTCGTAGGCAACGCCAAAGGGATAACCCCCTACTGCAACGGTGGCCACGGTCCGGCCGGTCGTGCCGGAAACCACGCTGACATTGTTGGAACCAGCGTTCGCGACGTAGTAGTCTCCATTCCCATGGTCGTAGCCAATGGATGCCGGGTTCGTCCCAACTCGAAGAGCGCCGGAAGATACATTGCCAACGCTACTAATGGCTCTGTAATATGGGGCCGGTGCCCTCAGGCCAAGGAGCGAGGAGATCTCACTCACACTGTCGCCACCGTTGTTCGCGACGTACATGCCCCCGTTGTTAGAGGCATATGCCATGTAGTACGGATATGCTCCCACGGGAATGTTGCCAATGACCGTGTTGGTCGCACCGGAGATCACGCTGACATTGCTGGTGTTCCAATTTCCCACATAGACATCTCCGTTTCCAGAATCGTAGCCGGCGCCATTTGGATGCAGTCCTACAGGGACATTGGCAACTACCTTGTTGGTCGCACCTGAGATCACGGTCACGTTGTTGGAGAACCAGTTCGGAGTGTAGATGTTCCCGTTTCCAGAGTCGAACCGGATGTCCATGGGACCCTTTCCGACAGGGATCGTGGCAACGACCTTGTTGGTAGAACCGTTTATCACGCTCACGTTGTTGGAGAAGTCATTATCCACGTAGACATAGCCGTTCGAGCTGTCGTACGCCGCTGCAGACGGTCCTGTTCCGACCGTGATGTTGGCGACAATGGTGTCGTTCTTGTCCGATACGGCAAGCAGAGTGTTGATCCAGTTCTCAACGTACAGGTCGCCGTTGCCGCTATCGTACCTGATACCGTACGGGTAGCCTCCCACGAAGATGTTCCCAATGATCTTGTTCGTGGCCCCGGAGATCACGCTGATGTTCTTCGACCAGTAGTTCGATACGTACAGGTTCCCATTCCCGCTATCGTACGTGATGTCGCTGGCGTTGCCCACTGGGATCGACATGACCACGGTGTTAGTTGCTGTAGATATCACGCTGACCGAATTTGAAAGGAAACCGGCCACATAGATGTCCCCATTCCCGCTGTTGTACGCCACCCCAGTCGGGCCCCTCCCCACCGGGATCGTGGCCGCCAGAGCACCCATCTCGACTACTGGCGGACTGGCAAAACCAGCCGGGATGGGAAGCCCACGGCCCACCGCTCGGTCTGGATAATGCCATGCGGGATCCTCAGAGTGGGAAGCAACGTGCGCACCACTCGAAGGACCCTGTTCGAACATATGGGAGACACTACCCCCCCTGGGTCCTGAGGGGAATGAGAGGTACCCCATATCCCTCTCCACCATCGAAAGGGAGCACGGGAGAACGAGCATGACGAGGACGACACACACCAGACACTCAACACGCATGCCTCGCACTGGCGCACCCCTAATCACGTTCGACACACTGACCAATCCCAAGGCCATGCCCCCTGGACAACTCCGTGTTATTTCCACATTGCGGTCCAGCAATGACACATCCCGACATGGTTCAACCAGTATGGTCGCGAACGAATGGACAATCCCATCGATTTCCCGCTATCCGAACCTTGCAGGGGGCGAATACGCTCGAGGCCACATCCGAAACCAAGCCTCTCTGCTTCTCAACTCTCTCCAGTCCCAAGGGGAATGTCCCTCAGCCACTTCGGCTTGCCGGCCGGAAGAACCCCGCTCTTCTCGAAGAGGGCCTCGGCCTTGGTCCGGAATGAGGATGCCAGTGCGGCGTCACCATGCCTTGATTCCCAACGAGCAGTCTCAGCGTTGACCCAGGCTCCCCAGAACAAGTTCGGATGCTCTTCGAGCAACTGCAACGCCTCTTCGAGAGTCTTCCGGGCGGTCTTGTGCTCACCTTCTGCCTCCTCTACGCGAGCACGGATTCTAAGCTCATTGGCGAGCTCTCCTGGCTGCAACTCTTCCTCGTGCTGTTCGGCCTCTGTCATGCACGCGCGGGCGGAGGGCAAGTCTCCCAATTCGATGTGACCCTCCGCAAGGAGCGAATACGCTCCGGCTCTACCCGATTCATCCCCCACCTGCTTGGAAAGTGCCTCCGTGACCTTTTGAACTAATTCGGCCCATCGCTGCTCGCTCCACAGAATGTCGCATTCTCTCAGGGTCAGCAAATCAGCCATGTCTTTGAAGCCGAATCGGCAGCTTATCTTCCGACCTTCCAAAAGGCATACCCTCGCGGTATCGAATTCACCACGGTAAGCGGTGTCTATGACCAAGTTGCTCAGCCCGCCGGATGTATAGCGCATGTCTCCCCGGCGACGAGAGAACGAAAGGGCCAAACGTTCGTTCTCTTCGCCTCGCCGGCAGTCCCCCTCCACCTCAGCTAACTCGGCATCCAAACTTGAGCACCAACTCACCAGGAGCGGCGAGTCCGATGCCTGCGTCAGGTCGCGCAGTTCTGTGAGCGCATCCCTCGCTTCGGTCATGAGTCCGATGTTGGCGCAGCACCAACCCCTATCAAAGACGTACTTCCCTCTTACCCATGGCTCCTGCACGCCCCTAACCACCTGAGACAGCCGTTGCAACTCCTCCACCGCATTCTTGAGCTTCCCTTGCCTAACCAACAGGTCTACATTCGCCACTGCCGCTATTACTTCCCACTTGGGGAGAAGGTGGTCATGTTCACGCGACATCTCGCTATTCACAATGTCCATCTGTGAGCGGGCCTCGCGAGCGTCATGACCGACCAGGGAGTAGGCAAGCAGGATGCGCGCAGACAGGCGCTCATGTGGAGTAGCAGGGAGATTCGCCAGCAGTTCGAGCATGTGGGACAAGGCAGGGCCACCCCCAATCTCGAGCAGATGCCGTTCGCAGACAGCCATCCCCTCCCTAAGTCGGCCGCCAGGTTCAGCCCCAGCCGCGTGAAGCAGGTCCTGCAACCAGCGGTGATAGCGTTCCACCGTCTCGGGTGCATGTTGGGAGATGGCCACGTCGAGGGCCTTCCGTACCCAAAGAAGTCCTCGCCCCGACTCCAGTGCGTCGTGGTAGAGTCGGGCCCCCGTTTCCACCTCACTTTCCCTGTGGGCGGCCCACCAGTCCGCCAGGACAAGAGCCTTGAGTCGAAGCTCCACAGGATCGGTCTCCGACAACGTAACCTCCCACAACAGAGGGTGCGCGAAAGACCAGCGTTCCCCTCCGGGCTGCGCCTCCAGGACATGCAGGTTCCGTTCCAGCCGACGCAGGATGGTTGAGACCTCCGCTCCTGGACGATGGAGTGCATCTGCCAAGGGGGCTAGGTCAAACTCGCTGCCCGCCACCGCAGCCCACCGTAGCACCTCCGCCTCTTCCCGGGTCAGCTTGGAAAGTCGACGGGCAACCAGGCGTAGAAGTGTGGGGGGAATCGGGAGAACCTCTCCATCTGGCAATCCCGCTTCGGCAGCGGGGAGAACGAGGACTGCACTGCCCCCTTCTCGGCGCAAAAAGCCTTCCTGAGCCAGTTGGCGCATCGTCTCCTGAACAAAGTACGGGTTCCCTTCGGACCTCTGGAAGATGGCCTGGAGCGCATCATCGATGCCTCCCTCGCCCTTCCGCAGGGACAGGCCAATCACCCGCTCGGCAAGGTCTTGCGACTCCTCATCTCTGAGGCCGAGGAGCGGCAAGCGGATCAGCGACCCCTCCTGGTCGATCTTCCCAAGGATCTCGTCCAGCACCGACTCAGCCTTCTCCTCCGGGGTGCGCCACTCCTCCATCCGCATCGTGCACACCACTAGGACCGGGAGAGAACGGATGTTGCGGGCCAGGAACTGAATGGTCCTCAACGAGTCGGGGTCCGCCCACTGCAAATCATCTATGAAGAGTAGGTGAGGCTGGTGCGGGGCCTTCTGCTCCAGCGTCTCCAGGTAACGCAACATGGTCATTGCTGGAGGCTCAGGCTCGGAAGGTGCCGTCACAGGTGAGTCTCTCAGAACCTCCCCCTCGCCCCCCAGCAACGCCATCTCACGCTTCTCCAGCGTTGCGGGGTTCACTGAGAGGAGAACGTGGCCTTCAGCCAACTCCGCCTCCTCACGCAAGAACTGCACCAATCTCAGTATTGGTTGGAACCCATTCTGGCTGACCAGGTAATCGATACCCGTGAGCGCCACCATCGCTCCATGGCTCGATCTCAGGTGTTGCGAGAGCCGTTCCCCAATGGCATCCACAGATCCCGGCGGAAGACAGTCTTCCCCTTCGCCACTTTTGGTCAGCTGGAGCAAGCGAGCACCTGGAGCGAGGGATGGAAGTTGCTGGCGCAGGTGTGACGGGAGCTCCCGTGCGACGATAAGACAGGGATGAGAGGCGGAGAGGGCGGCAACCTGCTCCAGGAGACGGCGAGGCCGCTCAGCCTCGAAGATGGTGAGAAGTGGAAGAGCAACATCAACCCCATCGGGCCAGGGTATTGCCCGAGCGGTGGTGTCGGAGTCCTGGTGGCGGAAGATCTGCCGGAATGGGAAGAATGGCGCGTTGGATTCCTTCAGGCAATATCCCCAGAGGACGAGGAACCCGCTCTTCACAGCCTCCTCTTCCAGCCACCGAGCCAGGCGAGTCTTGCCAATCCCAGCCGGACCCTCGAAGAGCCAAGTCTGCCCCCTCGCTGCCTTCGCATCCGAAAGAGACCTCCTCAGAAGCGCTTGTTCCTTCTCCCTGCCCACGAAGGGAATCGCAGAAGGGGAGGGCAGGTCGAGAAGGTTATCAGCCACGAGGCGGAACCTGCCTCGTGAGCCTTAAGTCTTTCCACAGAGCCATGGAACCGTTCACTATGGAAGAAAATGCCGAGTATCCACACAATCAAGCTCTCTTAGCGGGATTCGAACCATTCAAGGGTGAATCTGCTCGAGGCCACATCTGGAAACGCACCCTTTACAAGTCACTAAGCATCGGTCATCTATGGGTGTAGTACGTACGGCTTTGGAAGGTCCGGCGGGCTTCATCAGCCTACCAATGGTCGAGAGTCCCCCAAGGACTAATTAACTCCTCGCCGTCGTGCTAGGTCGTGAATTGTCTGTCGTCAATCGACCTCACCAAGGGTTCTCTTTCCTACTCTCTACGCCGCGCTAGGTGCCGAGGAACAATCACGGCAGACATCCTCGAGGTCAACCCGCGCCATGAACGGCTTCGGGCCAGTGGTCATTTGCAGGAGTACTTGAGATGGGAGAGCCAATGCCAGTGAAAGAGGGAGCAGGTCCCAACAAGTCGGCAGGACACCTTTCTCTCTTGTCCCTTCCCATCCTGACCTGCCGAATGGTTCTCAGGACCCCCAATCTGGGCGATGCCGAACAGATTCGCATCGCCCTCAGTGATCATCGTTTGACAAGGTGGTTCTCGCGGAATTACCCTCCCCCCAAGCGTAAGTGCGCAGTCGCACTGGTAAGGCATATCATAGCGGCAAGGGAATCGGGAGAGTACCTCACACTCATGTGTTTCGACCGAACCTCAGACAAGCTCCTTGCTTCCGTTGGGCTCTCGGGTTTCGATTGGGTAAACAGGAACGCGGAGCTGGGGTACTGGGTCACCGCAGGAAAGTGGGGCAAGGGGTTGGCGACCGAGGCGGCATCCGCCCTTTGTGCTAGATCCTTCAAGACGCTGAACCTGCACCGTATAGAAGCTCAGGTGTTCCCCTCAAACCACGCCTCTGTAGGAGTGTTGACTAATCTGGGTTTCGTCCGGGAGGGAGCTAGCAGGGAGAAGCAGCTCAAAGGAAGGACGTGGTTTGACCTGGAGATGTATGGACTTCTCCGCAAGGACTTCAAGGGATAGCTGAACTCCCTTCATAGAACGTCGGTGATGCTGTCCACAAGGCCAGTAGCCGGTGCCGGTCGACGTGAGAATCCAGCGCCTCCAGCGTCAGGAACATGTTGTTATCAATCCCAAAGAAACTTCGTTAGGCTGTGAGGGCAGGCACGCAACATTTTCCACAGGACACGGGGTCACTCCCAGGGCAGCTAGCACCGCGGACACCATGCTCCTCACCTAAGTCCAAGAGTGAAAGAGCCGTGCCCATCATATCTCAATTGCCTGGCGTATCGCCTATTAATACTGCCTGACCATCCCTCGCCACTGACCGCCATGCGACGGTCGAACAAGGAGTGGGATCATGAGGATATACGACATGGTTCATGCGACGAAGCCCGAGGGGATTGAGAACAAGAAGGCTTACATCATCGGCGGCGGTATTGCGGGACTGGCAGCGGCGGCGTTCCTGGCCACAGAAGCGCAGATGCCCGCCAAGAACATCACTGTCATTGAACAGCTGAAGGTTGTCGGCGGCGCCATGGATGGCGCCGGGAGCGCCGGCCAGGGATACACCTGCCGCGGCGAGCGCGAACTGGAGGCTCGCATGGAGTGCCTGTGGTACCTCTGCAGCAAGATACCCTCCGTCCAGACCCCCGGTCTAACCGTCCTCGACGAGACGCACAGGGCGAACGTGCGTGAGCCCATCTACTCCAAGTACCGCCTGATGCACAAGCAGGGGCAGCTCTACGACTACACCGGTCCCCTGATGTCTGAGGTCGATGGGATGAAGATGACCGCGCTAATACTGACGCCCGAGGAGAAGCTCGAGGGCCTGACCATCAAGAACTGGTTCAGCCCCGAATTCACGAAGTCCCCGTACTGGTACTGCTGGAGCACGATGCTCGCCTTCCGGGACCACCATTCGCTCATCGAGGCCAGGCGGTACGTCAATCGCTTCGCGATGTACGCGGCGGACCTGATCAACCTCAGGTACATCCTGCACACCGAATACAACGAATACGACTCAATCATCAAGCCCCTGCTCGTCTGGTTGCGGTCCATGGGCGTCCAGTTCCGTACCAACACCACGGTCGTCGACATTGACCTCGAGAACAAGGATAAGGAGACTGTCGTCACTGGGCTCACCTTGAAGGGCCAGGCGGAGGAGCAGCATCTTGCCCTCACGCGCGACGACCTAGTCTTCTTCACCAACGGCTCCTTGACACAGAACTACACGATGGGTGACACGAACACCGTGCCCAGACTGAACCGCGACACGAAGGACCGCGGATGCTTCACGCTGTGGGAGAAGCTAGCCGCGAAGGATCCGAAGTTCGGCAACCCGGCGGCCTTCCTATCGAATATGGAGGCGTCCAACTTCATCTCGTTCTTTCCCACCATCAGGGACCGGACGTTCATCGACCACATGGAGAGGATGACTGGCAACAAGGCCGGCACCGGCGGCGCAACGACAGTCGTGGACTCGAGCTGGAAGATCTCCTTCGTCATCTACAACAAGTACTTCCCGGACCAACCGGCTGACGTGAATGTCCTATGGGCGTACGGCCAGTGCAGCGACGTGCCGGGCGACTACATCAAGAAGCCGATGCGGGAGTGCACCGGTGCGGAGATGATGTCGGAGCTTCTCTACCACGTCGGGCTCAAGGACAAGATCGACCAGATACTCAAGCACACCACCGTCTCCACATGTGCCATGCCCTACGTCACGAGCCAGTTCATGCCCCGCAAGGTCAAGGAGAGGCCCAAGGTCATACCCGAGGGCTGCGTGAACCTGGCATTCCTGGGCCAGTTCGTCGAGGTGCCTGGGGACTGCGTCTTCACGGTCGAGACATCGGTCAGGACCGCGATGATGGCAGTCTGGGGGCTGACCCACCTGGACAAGCCGATGATCCCAATGTACGAGCCCATTTACGACATACGGGTAATCCTCAAGAGGCTGAAGCTGCAGATGGGGCCAACAGGTGTGACACCGACCAAGGTGCTCGGCCTTCTCAAGGACCCGAACGCTGCCAAGCTTGTGATGGAGGCGCTCCCCCACATACCTGACCCCCAGATCTGAGACTCGGGAAGGACGGGCGGAGGTCGTTCGCGTGCCTACAGGCTACGTTCAGCTCACTGTTACGTACCGGACCTGCAACGAAGGGACTTTTGCGCATCGGTTCCTCATGCTGATTCAGCAATCCTAGCTACTTCCTTTCAGACGACGCTCGCGGCGGCCTGTACCAGGATGAATCCGCTAGACAAATTCCTCGCAAAAGTTGTCGGAATCCGTCGGTGAGGTCACCGCCACATTGCACTCATTAGATTCGGAACGCTCGACGAGTTTCAACCGTTACGAATAGGCTCGGGGCTTCATCAGAAGACCCACTGTGACTCGGACTGACCAGCCATGCAGTGAAAGGCGATGAGGGTTACGAACGTGGCATTCAATACAGGCCAAACACTCCTAGGTCAGGTTCATCCTCTTTAACAGGGCCTGGAATCTCGGATCGTTCCGTACGTTCTGTAGCCGAGGATCAAGCCGCCATTGCTGGAGGGCGATCACATGTTCTGTGACCATTCGATCAAGCAGTCGGAAACATGCGTCAAGGTCACCAATCTCGGCGTAAGCGTACGCCATGCTCATGATGTTGGGCGGGGTTTGTGTTTGCGCTTCCTCCTGTTGAAGGAGGACCCGTGCCTTCTCCTTTTCCCCAGACAGTGCAATCCGATAAGCCTGGGTGATGGCCTTAGCCCTGGGTTCTGGCTCCAGTTCCAGGTACCGGTCAAACTCTCTCAGGCACTCGTCCAGGTCGGATCGTGCGAGACGATATCGCGCGAGGGCAAAATGGTACCCCGCAGTGTCAGGATGGAACTCCCCGAGATGATGGATCTTGGCGAGAGCTTCTTCTAGCTTCCCCTGCCAGACCAACACTTGGATCAATTGGAGGAGGTTGAAATGCCAAAGGGGATCGGCTGCATTGGCAAGGGCAAACTCCTGGAGAGCCTCGTCGCCTCGACCCTCGTCAGCCAGAACGGCGCCATACCAGTTGTGTGCAAGGGAATAACTTGGGTTGAGCGACAAGGCCAACCTGAACTCCTTCTCCGCGCCAGCATAATCAAAATCATCCCACAAGATGATTCCCAGGGAGGCATGGGCTTCAGCAAGATCCGGGTCGAGCTCAATTGCACGCGCAGCCGCGCTTCGGCCGGCCACGTCCGCCCGCGTTCGAGCGGGATCGGGAAACCACCATCCCATCGTTCGTGCAACATCGGCCAGGCCTGAATGTGCGGCGGCACTGTTGGGGTCCAGGGAAATGGCCAGCTCAAACTGCTTCTTCGCGAACTCGAGCGACTCTTTGGAATAGTTGTGCAGAAGGGTACGACCTTTCAGGTAAGCAAGGTAGGAGTCTGGTCTTGGGGCAGGGCGCCCTTTAAGCCGAGTGGCCTCAACTGCGCCCACGTTGACCTTCAACTGCTTCGCTACCTGCTGAGCGATATCCGTCTGAATTTCGAATACATCGTCTAGCTTCCGGTCGTATGTCTGCGCCCATTCATGCTCCTGTGTCCGGGTGTTGATCAGTTGCAGGGTGATTCGAAGCCGGTCACCAGCTTTTCTGACACTTCCTTCCAGGACAGTCTCTACCCCCAATTCATTCCCGATCTGAAGCACGGTCTTTGTCGACGATTTGTATTGGCTCACCGAGGTTCGAGCTATCACCCGGAGTTCCCGCAGCTGTGAGAGCACCGTAATCAGTTCTTCCGTGAGACCATCGGCGATGTACTCGTCCTTCGGGTCGGGGCTGATATTGACGAGGGGGAGTATCGCTATCCGTGCCTTGGGTGACAGCCCAGATGACTGGGCCGATGCTGGCAAACCAGAAACGCGATTCGCGTAGGCATCTTTGGAGACAATGTCTTGCAACCACTTGGGTCGTCCGGCTGGAAGAATCCCGCTCCTCTCGAAGAGGGACTCGGCCTCGGCCCGGTAAGAAGCGGCCAACTCGGAGTCCCCATGCCGGGATTCCCAGCGAGCAATCTCTGCCTTGACGCAGGCTCTCCAGTACATGTTCGGATGCTCTTCGAGCAAGTCCAGTGCCTTTACAAGGGTCTGCTTCGCAAGGCCATGATCGCCCTTCGCTTCCTCCACTCGAGCCCTGACCCGAATAGCATTTGCGTAGTCTCCTGTGCTAAGCTCATCCTTGCGCTGATCGGCTTTGGCGAGGGATGTGCTTGCAGAGGGCAGGTCGCCCAATTCAAGATGAGCCTCAGCCAGGAACGAATAGGCAAGGGCTCGTCCTTCTTCATCTTCTACCGGACCGGAAGGTGCCTCCCTGAACTTCCCGACGAGCTCTGACCATCGGTGCTCGCTCCACAGAATATGATACTCCAGCATCAGCAGGTAGCTCGCAATGTCTCTCATGCTGAAACGACCGCAGATCATCTGACCTTCCGACAGGTATGTCGTCGCGGCATCGAATTCGCCTCGCATGGCTGCGATCATGCCCACGTTGCCTATCGAAACACAAACAGAATGCATGTCTCCTCGACGCCTATGAGATGAAATAGCCAGACCCTCGCTCTCTTCTGCCCGTCCGAAGTCCCCCTCCATGCTGGCTATCTCGGCATCCAGAGAATAGTACCAGCCCTCTATGAGCGACGGGCCATGCGCTTGGATCAGTTTGTGCAGCTCATTGAGCGCATCCTTGGCCTCAGCAAACTGACCCTCGTACGCGTAACAGAACCCTCTGAGGAAAGCAACACGCCCGCTTATCCAAGGTTCCTGAACTTCCCCAGCAGCCTTGGACATCCGTTGCAGCTCTTCTATCGCAGCCCTGTACTTTGCTTGTGAAATCAAGAGATAGGCATTAACCAGTGACCCTACCATTTCCCATTTCAGGGGGAGTTGTGCGTGTCCGCTGCGGATTTCATTGTTCACGACATCCATATGTGCTCGGGCCTCGCGAGCATCCACGCCGCACAACGAGTAGGCCAGGAGGATTTGCGCGGGCAGGTGTTGATCAGGCGTCGCAGGCAGAAGCAAGATCGACTCCAACATATGGGTCAACGCCGGACCGCCTCCTATTTCGAGCAGATGCCGTTCGCAAACAGACATGCCCTCTCGCACACGGCTTCCAGGGTCTGTCCCAGCCATGTGAAAGAGGTCCTGCATCCAACGATGGTAGCGCTCTACCGTTTCCGGTGCGTGTGCGGAGATGGACATGTCTACTGCCCTTCGCACCCACGGGAGCCCCCGCCCCGTTTCCAGGGCATCATGGTAGAGACGGGTCACCACCTCTACGTTCTCCGCCCTGTGCTCTGCCCACCAGTCCGCCAGGGCGAGCGCCTTACGTCGACGCTCCTCATGCTTGGTCTCTGCCAACGTAACCTCCCACAACAGAGGGTGTGCGAATGACCAGCGCTCTTCCCCTGGCTGCGCCGCCAGAACATGAATATCCCGTTCCAGACGGGACAGGATTGTTGACACCTCCAGTTCAGGGCGATGCAGCACGCCGGCCAACGGCGCCGAGTCAAATTCGCTGCCCACCTCAGAAGCCCACCGGAGCAGGTCCATCTCCTCAGGGCATAGTGTCGAAAGCTGGCGGGCTACCAAGCGCCGAAGCGTGGGAGGAATGGGAAGAGCGTCACTGGCCGAGCCTCCTGCTTCGATCGAAGAGAGTACCAAGACGGCGTGGTCTCCTTCCCGGTGAAGCAACCCCTCCCGAACCAATTGTCGCACCGTCTCCAGAACGAAGTACGGATTCCCCTCAGCCCTATGGACGATGATCTGAATCGCATCCCCCTTTACACTCTCTCCCTTCCTTAGAGACATACCTATCGCACGCTCGGCAAGGTCCTTCGACTCATCCTCACCAAGGCCAAGGAGCGGCAAGCGGCAGAGCACCCCTTCCTCGTCCATCTTCCCGAGGATCTCGTCCAACCCCTGCTCCACCTTCTCCTCGGGTGTGCGCCATTCTTCCACTCGCAAAGTGCAAACGAGCAAGACGGGGAGGCCGCGGATGTTACGGGCCAGAAACTGTAGGGTGCGCAACGAGTCCGGATCAGCCCACTGCACATCGTCGACGACGAGCAGACTGGGATGTTGCGGAGCATCCTTCTCCAGGACCTCAAGGTACTGTATCATGGTCATCGCAGGGAGATCCGGCTCAGAGGACGCGGATGAAGATGGAGCGCTCTCCTCCCGTGTTGCCTCACGTACTACCTCTCCTTCACCCTCCATCAATGCCAATTCGCGCTTCTCCAGAGTTGCTGGGTTCATGGACAAGAGCACATGGGCCTCCGCCTGCTCCGCCTCTTCCCTCAGGAACTGCACCAACCTCAGCACGGGTTTGAATCCGTTCTGACTGATCAGGTAGTCGATGCTCGTGAGCGCGACCACAGCGCCTTGACTCGACCTAAGGTGTTGCGAAAGTCGTTCCCCGATGGCGTCCACCTGTCCCGGTGCGAGGAAGTCCTCCCCCTCGGCACTCTTAGTCAACTGGAGTATGCGCGCGTCCGTAGCGAGAGATGGAAGCTGCTTACGTAGGTTGGATGGGCGATCACGAGAAAGGACAAGACAGGGATGAGAGGATGAGAGAGCGGCTACCCGCTCCAGGACACGGAGCGGGCGTTCGTCCTCAAAGATGGACAGTAGAGGAAGGATATGGGCGGAACTATTAGATGACGATAAGTCCAGAGGTGCGACATTCGGGTTGGAACGGCGGAAGATTTGATGGAACGGAAAGAAGGGCATGTTGGATTCCTTCAGGCAATATCCCCAGAGGACGTGGAACCCACTCTTCACAGCCTCATCTTCCAGCCACCGGGCAAGGCGTGACTTGCCAATTCCCGCTGGCCCTTCGACTAACCACGTTTGTCCTCTCGCGGCGCTGGTTTCGGAGAGCGCCTTGGTCAGAACTGCCCGTTCCTTCGCCCGACCAATAAATGGAACTGCAGAAGGAGGAAGAAGATCGAGATGCTCGTCAGCCACGAAACGCAACTCGCCTTCTGGTCCTTAAGTCTTTCCACAGCGCCTTGCCAAGTTTCATCGGGACTGAAAGCACTGAGAACCGATGTGTCATCCAAACCACAACCCAGCGTAGGTAATCACCCCATGCACGAGCTGGACCCGCTAGGGCCACATCTAGGGATGCACACACATAGTAGCGATCTGGTAGAAAGCCCTCGGTCCGAATCGCTTGAACCGCCCCGCCACTGCATATGGCACTCTACGCGGATCGGCCCAGAGGTATGATATTGATTGCGGCAATCTGCCTTTCCGTAAAGCAGGGCGGCGAGGACACACCTTTGGAGGAGCAGATGGAGAGAGAGTGGTCGAAAGGAGGGGAACCCATCCAACTTTCCTCGGGTGAAGAATGACCACCATCTCGCTTCCGACTCTGATAGGCCGGAGTGAGACCCTTGCGAGTTTGCGTCAACTCTTGTATGATCAAGCGTCGCAAGATGTAGCACTCATTCTCTTGAACGGGGAGGAGGGAGTTGGGAAGTCCATTCTTCTTCGCGCAGCCGTGAGTGACGCAAGAGAACATGGTTTCGTGGTCATAGAGGGAAGACCTCAGGCGGTCGACCTGCCGCAGCCCTTCTCACTCCTTCACGAGTTTCTGAGTTCGCCTGCAACCAAGAAGGAGCGGAAAACCGCCCCTCAAGGGGGTGCGATGAGCATGGCCGCATTGGGGTTTGGGCCAACAGGCCGTAGGGACAAGGGCACCCTTCCCATGGGGTTGCTGCCTATCGTTGCATCACTTGAGTCCCCAAAGGTTAGGGAAGAAAAGCTCCTTGCTGCACTCTCCGAATCGAAGACGAGCAGGGAGGAGGAAAAGCAGGAGCTCTTTGACAGGCTGGCAGACTACCTGGAGGAGATCACTGCTGAGAAGATGATACTCCTCGCGGTAGATGACCTGCATTACGCTGATCAGGCATCAGTGGACTTCTTGGGATACCTGAGCCGCAGGACGCGGGGAAAGGGCGCGAAGATAGTAGCGACATGCTGTCCCGAAACCGATGTTCCGGAATCCGTGCGCTACACCCTCGATACCATCGAAGGGGAGGGCCTTCTTCATCGCATCGAGGTCAAGCGTTTCACCGACAACGAGAGCATGGAGTTCCTGACATACCTCTCCCAAGGTAGAGAGATCCCTACGGCCACTGTTAGCGAGTGGCTCTCGGCGTCTCGAGGAAACCCGCTCGCTCTCGTGCAACTTTTTCAAGGAGGCATGTCTGCGATTGATTTCTCTAGGAAGGTGTCTGCTCGAGCCGGCGCGGTCCTATCGAAGCTGAGCGATGCCGACCGGAGACTCCTCTCGCACGCCGCAGTCCTTGGTAAATCGTTCCAATTCGATCCACTATATCGAGCGGCGGGAGGAGACGAGGAGAAGCTCGTCGAAAGTGTGGATGCACTGGTTCACAGCGGAATCCTCAAGGACCTAGGGGGCGAGTCCTACGAGTTCGCGAACGAGGAGCTCTGGAGGGAGACGTACAACTCCATGAGCGATGGGCGAAGACGGATACTCCATCGGAAGGCCGCCGAGGTATACGAGAAACTGTATCCGAAACCTACACCAAACGTCATCCCTGAGCTGGGACGCCATTTCTACCTTGGGAAAGTCCACGACAAGTCGCTCCTATACAACCGGTATGCAGCGACACTTGCGATGAACGCCTTCTCCCCAGATGTAGCGATTCACTATCTGGAGCGAGCGAGGGATGATCTGGCGGCTCTCCCTGGAGACCACAGGCTGGAGGAGGCAGACGTTTTGAAGGAGATCGGCGAACAGTATGGCGCGATTGGGGATGATGCTCGGGCAGACGAATTCTACGGGGAGAGCATAGGGAAGCTGCTTGAAGGAGAGGAGACATTGCGCGCCTTGCTCCTTCTCCTGAGAGCGCATACTGCCAATGAGCTCGACAAGCTGGGTTTGGCACGTCAGCACAGCGCGGAGGCGATAAGGCTCTTGGAAAAGGTGGGGCACAAGAAGGGGCTTGCCAGGGCCCACCTTAGTCTTGGCCGAGCAGCCTACACAGAGGGTCGATTTGACGTTGCAATGAAGGAAATGGAGACAACGCTAGGACTTCTCGACCCAGAGAAGGACGCAAAGGAGGTTGCCCTTTGCTACATCAACCTGGGCAACATCCATGCCGGAGTTGATGACCCTAGCGAGCATCTGAGGGCGATCGAGTTCTACAGAAAGGCCATACACGCACTGGAGACGCTACAAGACTTCAAGGCGCTCGCAAAAGCCCACAATAACCTCGCCGTAGCTATGGGATCTTCTCAGCCCCGCGAGGCCTTGAACGAGTTCGTGAAGGCGCGGAAGTATGCTGAAAAGGGCAAGGACAGACGGTTCCAGGGGTGGATACTGTTCAACAGCGTTGAACCGCTTCTGGCCCTTGGGCAAGATGATGAAGCTGCCCAGAACAACGAGGAGGCCCGAAAGTTGCTCTCGAGGTTCAACGATGAAGCAGGCATGCAGCAGGTAGCCTTGAACGACGGCATGCTCGCACAACGCCGAAGGTCATATGCAGAGTCTGAGAGGGCATACCTGGACTCTCTGAAGTTGGCGGAGGCTCTCAACTATCCTCAGGTCACAGCCGAAGTGCTCGTGCGCCTTGCCACGATGTACGCCGATTGGGGTAGGAAGGATGAGGCAACGAAGGCGATATCGCGCATTCGGGAACTGGGCGAGGAGAAGTTGGACCCCGTAATGAAAGCGGTCTACGATGACCTTAGGATTCGAAACAGCCTGGCGTCTAAACCCGCTGCGTGAACTCCTGGTTACAAGTCAGATCCGGAGGACCTTGACGTCGTCTTCCAACTGGTGAAGTTCCTTCGGGCCAATGACAATGGAATCGACGTGGACGATCACAGCTCCCCGGGTCTTCTCTGCGATCTCCCGAACCATCTCCAACAGCCTACGAGTTGTGCGGAACCCGGCCTCCTCAATCACTCGGTCCAACCCTTTCAGTGCGATGGCCTGCCCGCTCTCTTTCTCCAGGTGCTCTTCGAGAATGTTCTCAAGCCGGTCTGCATCGCCGGGAGAGACCTTCCCGTCGCCTTCGACCCTAGAGAACCTCCAAAGGACCGCCCCAGAGAGACCATAGGAAGCAGAGATCTCCCCGGGGGACTCGGTACACACCACCAGGAGCTTGCTACGATCCACGCCAGAGGATCCGACAATGCTCCAGAACGAGTTTGCATCCGAGGTCTCTACTATGGTCATCGGAACCATGGGCCATGTGGGCATTCCGGGGTGGGACATGCCCTGCCCAGATCTCCCCTGTGGCTCCAGATTCGCCGGCGCCGTGGAGGGGTTAACCGGTGCTGGGGGAGCCGTAGACGGTGTTGAAGAGGGTGCGGAAGGAACCGGTGACACTGGAGGCTGGGGTTGAGAGGAAGGCGGTGCAATGGTCTGACTCGACGCAATGGGAACGGGCGATGGAGCTACCGGAGGCCGGGACATGGGAATAGGAGGGGCGGTAGTAGTTGGAACCATGGATGAGCCGGGACGACTCGCCGCAGTACGGAACCTTTCGATGGTCCATTGAACGCGCCCGTTCTCCTGAGCGCCACCACCCCCAATCGAGAAGAACTCACCCAGTATCTTGATCCACAGTACCTTCTCGAAGCCACTCTGCCTTGAAGGGGGAGCCATCTCACCCACGCTTGCCAAGGACCAAGTCAAGGGGGGAACTGCTAGGTAGCTCTTGGAGAACATTCCTCCAGTCTCTTGTATGAAGAATAGGCGCTGGGAGGTAAGGACCAGAAACCCCTCCATCCTCTCCGGGAAACCAGGGATCCCACGAGTTGCCGGGCCACATCGGTGGATAGCATGCCAGGAGTTCAGTATCGCTTCGCCAGGGCCGAGACCGAGGGCTGGGTGTGCTTCAGGCGGAAGTTCGCTCATGATGATGCAAACTTCGGTACCAGCTCTTTCCCACTCATTCTGGTAAGGGTTCCCTCCCAGTCTGCCTATGAACCCTTCCCATAAATCACTTGTGGAGAAGGTGCTTTGTTTGGCACGTAGAGTGACTTTCCCCCGGCTACATGGACCTAGTGGACTTCAGTGATCCGGTCGACGAGTGGCGGGCTCTTCCGAAGGTTGCCTCATACGAACAACTAGGGAGACCAGAACAATGCAGGGCATGCAGCCCTGTAGCCGCTCACTCCTGGGACGAGACCTTCCTCAGATCGCGCGTCGGAGGACTAGAGGCTTGGTCTTTCTACCGGCCACGAGAATCCCGCTTCTCGGCATCGTCCCGTCTCCCTATCGGTAGGAAGGCCAGGGGACCGACAACTTCGGGTTCCTCCTTTTCCTCCTTCCGCTTCTTCCTGCGCATGTAAAGTATGTATGTTGCAACTGCAACCGCCATCGCCGCCACGACAACTCCGATCTCGACAGGAAGCCAGTCAGTGCCCGGGTTATGGGACGGTGTAGGTAGCGGAGGCAACCCCTCGACATTGAAGGAGTTGGACTCCCCTCGGATTCCTGCCGCGCTCACTGTAATGTTGTCCTCCCCAGTCTTGTTCCCGATAGTGACCGTCACATTCGCGGCGCCGTTGGCCACAGGGATCTGCACTGGCGCAAAGTCTCCGAGGGTGTCAGTGATATTGAGCTCAGGCATGCTCACAGGGTTGCCGTAGGCATCGTGTGCCTGGATGGTCACCGACATGCCCTTTCCGACCTGAATCGTTGTCAGTGCAATCGAAACTGTGAGGAGGCTTAGTCCTCCTGGCACAACAGTGAAGTTCTGCAAAGCCTCCTGAAGCCTGGATGCCGTGACCGCTAGGGTGAACGTGCCAGGATGCGTCCATGTCAAGGGTATTGTCCCGTTGCCGTCGGTTATGGTCACTGAGAACAGATTGCCTCCAGGGATCACACAGGCTAGCGCCGTTCCGCTCCACCACCAGGCTGTCTTCCCTGTCGCATCATTCACTGTCACAGAAACATTGGCGACAGCCCCCGCACGAATCGTCCCTGGGAGATCGGTAATGGACAGGTTCGTCGCAGGGCCATGAATGCTCAGGGACATGTTCACGCAGGCCTCCCACTGGCAGGCGGTCACCACGTCGCTGAGGTCAGGAATCCAGACGACCGCACTCACAGTTCCTGTCCCATTATCCAGATTGACGGAGTGGGGGGAAAGCGTCCCGCTCGAATCGTAGAGGGTGAAGGACAGATTCAACGTCCATGGCAGTCCGGATGGCCCCACTGCGGACGCCGTAAGCGGGAAAGGTGTCCCTGAAAGGAAGGGTTCATCTTCCGGGGCAGATAGCGACCAGCCAACCTCCTTCAGAAGATAGGTTGTGTTGAATGTTGAGAATGTGTATACTCCAAGGGGGGACGCGTCCATCCCTCCGTAGACCACCGTACCGTTGAGAGCGGGATCCCAAACGCATCCCATGGCCGCGAATGCCGGGGGTGTTGGACCACCAAGCTTCGGCAAACTCGTCCAAGTCCCCCCGAGCGACCATTGCCAACTAGCGTTGCCAGAACCGTGGGCCCCCCAGCCACCCGTATAGGCCACGTTTCTGCTGACGGTGTTGAATGTTCCACAACCTAGGAGAGGTGTTGTTCCTCCGAGCACCTGACTCCCTAACGTCCAATGATCCAACGCGGGTGAGAAGGTCCAGGTGTCGTCAAAGACATCAAGACTGCTAGATATCATGCCAACACCGCCGGAAAGGAGGATGTTGGTGCCGTTTCCATCAAGTACCATGAAGGCTCCGGCGCGCGCTGGCGGCGAGATTGATGTTGTAAGGTCCACCCATCCTACGATCGGTGTGTAGAGCCACGTGTCGTTGTAGTAGTTGTACCCTGCAATGACTTTCAGGATGGACCCGGAGGCATCCACCCCTCCGAACATGTAAAACCCGTCACCACCTGATTCGGGGATTATCGAAGCCAGGCCCCTGGGAGGGGGATGGGTTCCCATTGATGCATTGAACCAGTCATCCGCATACTGACTGAAGCACCACGTGTTTGAGAACACTGTCGTCTCATTGAACCCCCCGAAGAGCACGAATTCTGCCCAGTAGGCCACATACTCCATCACGGCTCCTGCCATTTGCGGCGGTGAAGTGGCGGGATGAAGCTGATACCACGTGCCCGTAGGGGTCATCATCCATGTCTCGTTCGTGTACACGGTGCCGGAACCATTTGGTGAACTCACGCCTCCTCCAAACAGGAGAGTATAATCCGAGAAGGGATTGACTGCCATGGCGGGGGCAGCAACCGCTGGGGGCGTATTACGCGGAGTAGTGAGGTTGAACCAAGACATACCGTAGACACTGGATGAGAGAGTAGTCTTGCTGCTCGTTGAAGGTACCTCGCGCGTGCCCTTCGGGTCAGTATTAGAGGAGCCTTCATGGGCATGGGACATCGAAGTGGGCTTCAAGCCGCCCGTCACCAGGTGATTGGTGGCAAGGCAGGGCGTCGTGAGAAGCAGCAGTGCCAGGGCTATACAAACCGAAATCTGCGAGCTCCTATGCACCATATCCGCTTGTCCTCCTCAGTATCCTTGCACCTCTTATAAGTTGCCTTGGCGATACAAGGCATCCCTGCATGCATTGCGGGGGGCATATACAAGTCGTTCGGCCATCGTATCATTTGTCGCAGTCGCGGTCGCACTACTTATTACCACGAAAACGCATTTCGGTTCATGGCTACTGTTCGGAGCGCACACGTGAAATGGGATGGAGATCTGCTGAGCGGAAGCGGGGCACTGCATTTCGATTCCGGCGCCCTGCCTAATGTGCCGGTGACATGGAAGGCGCGAATAGAGGGACCGGCCGGTATGACCAGCCCTGAGGAACTCTTGGCCGGAGCCCACGCAGCGTGCTTCGCGATGGTCCTCGCCCATAAGCTCGCGAAGAACGGCACTCCGCCAGAAAGCATGACGGTAGGTGCAGCCTGCACGTTCTCAGCGGTAGGAGAAGGGTTCAACGTGACAGAAATGGATCTGACCGTCACTGCGAAGGTACCAGGATTGGATCTCGCCACTTTCCAGGATATAGCAGAGAAGAGCGGAGTGCGTGGTTGTCCGATATCAGAGGCGCTGTCCTGGGACGTGCTCATCAAGGTCGACGCAAAGCTCGAGTGAAACCTTGCGACTTTTCTTAGAAAGCGGGGAAGGTGCAAGACCATCATAGAGTTGGGCCATTCCTCAAGAACCACGTTCAGTAGGAGCTACTTCTGTCACCCGCAAAGCGAGCTTGATCATTCCGAGCGTGATCAGGTGGGCTCATGCCCAGTTTCCTTTGCAGGTCCCTGTAAACGGTCATCAGAGTGGGAAGCACCTTCTCTTCGCCCAGCTCCTCGGCTATGGCCATCTCCCGCCTAGCATCGTACATTCTACCGACCTCCAGGTACATCCTGGCAAGTCGGATGTGGTTCTCGGAAGCGTAATGTAGGTAGCCCATGTTCTCTGCCCGCCTGAGCGAATCCCGGTATCCCTTCTCGGCTCTGTCATAGTCCTTCGCGTATTGGCCAAGGATCCCCTTGTTCAGGGCGACCTGTTGCAGACCCGAGAGATCACCAACCTCAGAGAGTATCGCCTCGGCCTCTGCATTTGCCTTCTCGGCCTCCGCCGCCTTGCCAAGGGAAAGGAGGTACTCGACGCTGTTGAACAGGGCCCATCCAACTGACCTTCGGTCCTTGGCCATTTCGGCGTATCTGCGGGCGATCTCCAACTCTCTGATGGCTGTCTTGGGGTCCGTGTCCGCGGCCATGACGGCCATGTTGTTGTGCGCGCGGAAGAGTTCGTGAAAGTCCTTCAAGGGCTCCAGGACCGCAATAGCCTTTCTGAAATATTCTTTCCCCAGCTCCTGATCCTCGCTGGAATTGTATCTCATGTACAGATTGCCCAGGTCGATGAAGCACCTACCCACCTCGCGGGCGTCTTCCTTGATGTCGAGGAGCTCGAGCGAGGCTTCAATCTCCTCCCTGCCTATGTCGTATGTCCCCTCCTTGAAGGCCACCTTTGCGAGGAGCTTGTGGGCTACGGCCAGAGCTTTCTTTCTCCCGGTTTGCTCGAACTCCGCCATGGCCATCTTGCAGAGATCCTTTGCACGGGTCAGTTGGTCCATGTTCCTGGCGGCTTCGGCCCTGGCCAGAAGGATCAGAGCCCTCAGCGCGTTTTGGTCCTCTGGCAGCTTCTCCAGGCTCATCCCGTAGAGCTCGTCTGCCCTCGTCGAGTCGCCCATGTCAGCCTGTATGTCCCCTAGCTCTCTCAGGACGTCAGCCTCCACGAGCCGATGATCATCATCCATCGCGGATAGGTCGTCCCTGACCCTCTGAAGGTAACGTATGGCAACGCCTGGAGAGAAGTTCTCCCGGGCTAGCGCCGCTGAGTACCTGTTATACAATACTGATTTATCGTGTACCTTCCCGAGATAGAAGTGACGCGCCATCAGGTGGACTATTTCGGTGCGAGGGTGCTCGTACAGCTCCTGATAGGCTTCCCCCAACTTCTTGTGGATGACCCTCATCCTGCTGGAAGAGATCTCCTTCTGGGTGTCCGTAAGTATCTGGTCACTGGTGAAATGATACTCGTCACCGCCCGCGACCTCCCTGCACACCCCCTTGTGCACTAGATGCTCAAGGATCTCGGCGAGTTCCTCCTCGCTCATGTCGAGTGCGACCATGAGCACATTGAAATCGAATTTCTTGCCCATGGCTGAGGAGTAGTCGAGCACTTTTCGCTCGGCCTCGTTCAGGGACGGCAACAGCTCCGCCCCGCGAGGAGCACCCTCTTCCTTGATGGTACCTCACCAGCTTTGACAATCCGCAGAGATAGTTAAGTCTGTACACGGACCCCATGACCAGGAATGATGGCCGTCAAGCACGCGCATTTGAGAACGCAGCGTCAAGCATTCCCAATGGGGAGACACCTAAGTTTCACCCGTTTTCGAATCGTATTGCTAATGTACCCCGAGTTCCATGCGACTTTCGATGCCGCGATCTGAGAGGCGGGGGAACTGATGATGGAAAACCTACGTGCTCTGCGCTCTAAGTGCCTTGCAGCATTGGTGCACGACCCAGCGAACGGCCGTGCATGGGCCGGCCTCGGCCGCACCGTGCGGCCGGGTGACACCGTGACGGTGGCCGGCAAGACCTATACTAAGCGCGACTGCAATCTCAAGGCGCTGGGGTTGGACCCGAACGACAATTGGGCTTGGAACGGCCTCGGGGCGACCATGAAAGATGGCGAGGTTGCCACGGTAGCAGGCAAGTCCTACACCAAGCGCGAGTGCATACTGAAGGCCCTGGAACTCGACCCGAAGTACGCTTGGGCTTGGATCAACCTCGGTTCGACCATGAGGATGGGTGAAACCGTGATGGTTGCCGGAAAGCTCTGCACCAAGCGCGATTGCAAACGGAAGGCGATAGAGTTCAGCCAGCACAAGGGCGCATTCCTGGATAACCTCTGGAACTCCATGAAGGAGGGAGAAACCGTCACAGTAGCCGGGAAACAGTACGCCAAGCGTGATGGCTCCCTGGCAGAGGTGGAGGACAGACCGCAGGTAGTCGTTCAACTTCTCTCCAAGAAGATGACCACCGGGGGCGAATGGAACAAGATCACCCTGGAAATAGAGAACACGGGCCAGGCCGATGCATCGTCAGTCTCGGTGAAAGTTGGTGGCGCGGTAGCTTCGTCAGGCAGTCCAGTCTTGCCTTATCTGAAGGTTGGGGAGAAGAAGTCCATACAGATCCGTCTCAAGACCGCGGAGTTGGGTTTCATCCCATTCGCCGTAACGGTGGACTACCAAAGACCTTCAGATGGGAAGGCTTACGCCGAGACCTTCGAACCTGAGATGTATGCCGAGCCGAAAGGGCCTGGGGAACCTCCTTCCCCCAAGGAAGGTCCCGAGAGTGCTGTCGATTACGAGAAGATTTCCGCTCCCACACCCACGGCCCGAAAGGGAACTCTTCCTTCGTGGCCCATGACTCCCCTAACAACGGTTGAGTCGATCGATGTCAACCTCTTTTGGCAGATAGTGGCAAGGTCGGGTGTCGAAAGGGAGAAACTCCTCCTTCTGTGTGTAGAGGCTCCAGGTACTCTGGGTGCCAGCTACGGGTTCTCCGGAGCCACTTTCCGGCGCCTGGCCACGATCGAGGGAGAGAACAACCTCAATCCTGGCGATGTTGACCGGATCGCCCTTGTAATCGAGGATCACCTCCAGCGTGGTCCAGGTCGAAGCGTCGCCATCCGCGGCATTGAAAGGATCCTGGACCGGGCTGGGCTCAAGAACACGTCACGATTGCTCCAGGTCTCCAGTGAGGTCGCTGAATCCACCAGGGGTGCCATCATCGTATGTCTAGATCCCTCCAGACTTACCATCGAAGAGCGGAGACGGCTGGAAGAGGATGCGCAGGTGCTCCGTATAGATGGAGCACCGGCTTCCACAGAAGCTCATACCGAGTAACCGCTATCCCTCCGCCCCCCGATCAGATTCGACGGATGGGATCGTGCTTGAAGCCTACCTGCGTTCCCAAGGGTTGGCCACTCTACCTGTTGCGAGATTCCCGCTTCTCGTCCTCGTCCCTGCTCTCAATAGGTAGGAAGGCCAGGGGGCTGATGCCAGCCGATTCTTTCTCGCTCTCCTTCTCTTTCTCCCTTTCCTTCTCCTTCCTTCTGCGCGTGTACAGGATGTAGATTACGGCGACAATAACCGCTGCCGCCACGACAGCTCCGATCTCTACGGGTAACCAATTGGTCCCCTGGTTGCTGGATGGTGTTGGCTGCGGCCTTGGTGCTTCGACCATGAAGGAGTTCGCCTTTGCATGGACCCCTGCCGCGCTGACTGTCACGTTATCCTCGCCCGACTTGTTCCCGATCGTGAGGGTCACATTCGCTGTGCCATTGGTAACAGGGACCTGAACTGGCGCAAAGTCTCCAAGAGCGTCAGAGATGTTCACCTCAGGCACACTCACGGGGTTGCCGTAGGCGTCTCGGGCCAGGATGGTCACGAACATGGACTTCCCCTCCTGAACCATTGTGGGAAAGACCGAGGCAGTGAGCTGGTCGAGCGTCCCTGGGACGACTGTGAAGTTTTGCATTGCCCCCTGGAGAGCTGTCTGCGTTGCCACGAGCGTAAACTTGCCAGGATGCGTCCATGTGAGGGACATGGTCCCGTTCCCGTTCGTTATGGAAACGGGAACCAGATTTCCTCCAGGGACGACACAGGTCAGTGCTGTTCCGCTCCACCACCACGCCGGTTCCCCCGATGCATCCTGTGCAGCAATAGTCACACTTGCCGACGACCCGGCACGAAGTGTTCCAGGAAGACCGACTATGGATAACTTGGATGCAGGTCCATGGATGCTCAAGGACAGGTTCACGCACGCCTCCCACTGGCATGCTGAGACCACATCTCCGAGATCGGGGGTCCATACGGCTGCACTCACGACCCCTATCCCATTGATCAGATCGATGTAGTGGGGCGAGAGCGTGCCGCTCCCGTCACTGAGTGTAAGGGATAGGTTCAACGGCCATGGTTGCCCAGAGGGGTCCATTGCGGTTGCGGAGAGCGGGAAAGGTGTGCCAGACAGGAAGGGCTCTTCTTCAGGTACCGATAGTGACCAGCCCACCTCCCTTAGAAGATAGGTCGTGTTGTATGTCAAGAATCTGACGGCCCCAAGCGTAGCCGCCTGAAAACCCCCAAACATCAAAGTGCCGTTGAGAGCAGGATCCCAAGCGCATCCCGCGCCCGCGAATGGCATGGGCGGCCGGCCACCGATGACGGGTATGCTCGACCATCCTCCCGCGAGGGTCCAGCGCCAGCTGACATTACCAGAACCCTCGACCCCCCAACCGCCTGTGTCAATCACGTCCCGGGTAACAGGATTATAGGTTGCGCAGCCGATAAGGGGTGTCGTGGAGGGAAGCGTCTGGCTCACCTCGGTCCACAGGTCCAACGTTGGCGAGAACACCCAGGTGTCGTCGAGCTCGTCAATACCGCTGGGTTTCAAACCGATCCCTCCTGAGAGCATGATGTCGCTGCCGTTCCCATCCACGACCATCGCGGCTCCGGCCCGATTCATTGGGGAGAGGGATGGTGTTACATTCTTCCATCCGTTTGAAGGCGTATAGAGCCACATGTCGTTGTGGTACTCCTTCTTCAAGATACCACTCAGGAGGCTTCCGGATGCATTCAAACCTCCGAAGAGGTAGAATCCTTCATGACCTGCTGCTGGGGCCGTTGATGTCAATCCCCTGGGGGAGGGATGTACACCCCGGTTGACCTCCATCCAATTCATCGTGGCGAGGCTGAAGATCCAGGTATCTGAGAAGACGGTGGTCTGATTGAACCCTCCGAAGAGCACGAACTCTGCCGGAAACGCCAGGTATTGTAACGCGCAACCTGCCCTCTGCTGAGGGGCGTTTGGGGGATGCAGCTGAAACCAGACGCCTGTGGGGCTCATCATCCAGGTCTCGTTGTTGTACAAGGAGTACGTGCCGTTGGGCAGGCTGAATCCTCCTCCAAAGAGCAGAATGTAATCCGTGACCGGGTCGAGGGCCATGCCAGAGCCGGATGCATTAGGAGGCGAATCCTGTGGAACGGTCAGGTTGAACCAGGACACGCCAAAGACACTGACGGAGAGATTTGTTGAGCCTCTCACTTCTGGCTCATCCTGCGTTTTCATCGACGTCATCACGTCGGAGCGTTCTGGGGAGTGATCCTTCGCAGAGAGCTTCGAGCTGTCAAGCGCGGACTGATTGCTGCCTATGTATGGTATCGGGAGCAGCAAGAGCGCCAAGACGATGCAGACCGAAATGCCCGAGCTTCTGGACACCATTTCCGCTCGCATTCTCAGATAGTCAGGCACTACTTATAGGCAGCACGAGCGATGCGGGACACCACGATGAGAATCGGATCTGAAACATGCAGTAAATTCGGCCAGACCATGAGCATGCTGCAATGGAGCTGTCGAGGCAAGGTTATTTCTGGCGGTCGGCCAGCTTGCTCTCTGGCACGGTCTCGCTCTGAAGGCTCAGGGTCGTGTCCTGATGCGCCTGGACGAAACCATCCGGGACGGTGGAGAGAACTACCATTGGGATGTAGTTGCCGCGGTGAGAAACTCCCGGCACCACGAAGATGTCACCCTGTTTCAGTGGTTTGCGCGTCACTGCCAGGGCACCTGCAATGTAATCCTCGACACACGGACTCAAGTCGATCTGCCTTGCCTCGGAAGAGACGATGGCAACGGAGATGTGCTCTGCATCGGCACATTCAATCCTTCTCACACTTACCTTGTCCCCTACCGAAACTCCGGCGTTCCTCCTCAGGAGACGATCGAGACGTATCGCAACCTTCGGCCCGACCTCCTCATGTGTCGGTCTGACCAAAGCCGCTGTTGACTTCTTGGGACCGCTGATCTCAACGACTTCGCCAGGCTCAGCATACAGCATGTCCAACATATCCGGTTCGACACGGGCGATGTTGAAACCTATCTCCTGCCCTGGGGTCTCGGTAACACGCAGGGTGAAAGATGAGAGAGTCGAATCGTCGTCGACAGGGTACGCTCCTTCGATCTGAGAGACGGTGTTTGCTTCAGTGAACGCCCTCTCGACAGCGTCCGCAAGCATATTGGAGGCACTTACATCTCGCAAGACTCAGAACCTAGGCGTACGAATGTCTTCGTACTATATATTATGTTCCGCTCACGACGTGAAAGTAGCCATGAAAATCATTTCCGATGGAAGCCACCCCGAGCAAGAAGATTGATCTCTGGTCGCGTGGTCCTTGGTCGCCACCCCTCATTTTTTCCACTCCAGACTGGAAAAATGACCAGTCAGGTACGATGGGCCCGAATTCCTGACAGCGGATGCGGTGCTTCCTACAGCATTGACCGCCATGTGAGGGGAATACATCCGTCTGTAAAATGGCCCGTCAAGACGCCATTGAAGTCGCGTCAACCCAGCCACGATTGCAGGTGGCTCTGGGCCAAATCACTCGGTTCGAGGTCCCTCAGAATACTGCGGGCGGAAATCTATGGCTGGCCTTCGGTCCATGAGCCGGTTCTCCTTCAGCTCTGTCTCCATCCCGATCTTCTTGAGGATATCCTCTAGGCTGTGGCTCAGGATATGCGTGGGGACTATCTCCATGTTCTTGAGTATCGCCGACGATATCTTCGGTTTCAGCTCCACGAAATTTGAATGGGGTTTCGTGGCAACATGAACGAGGAGCTCGTCCAGTTCGTACGGGTCGTCGTTGACCTTTCTTATCTCGACCATCCATTCCTCGACCTCGGGTATCTCCGACATCGCGTGAGAGAAAGCATTGAGGTCGACCAAGGTGCCCTTGACCTTGCTCAAGCGAAACTCCTTGGTCATCGATGATCTCCTGATATCAGACGAGAGCCTGGGCAGGGTGCGGCCACAATTGGGGCACACCTCCCATGTGATGCCTTTCATTGCGATGTCACCCGTGCCGTATCGCAACGCAACGCTTCCCCGCCCATCTAGGGGGGTGTACACGATCTCACCTTTCTCTCCCTCACCCACGCGTTCGCCGGTCTTCGGATCGACTATCTCAACTATGTCCATGTCCGGGAAGAGGTGATAGCCTTCCTCGCCAAACATCGAGCACTCCACCCATGCAGACCGTGCCTCGGTGAAGGCGTACAACGAGAAGATCTCAGGGTCCTTCGCACCCATTCGAACAAGCAGATCGAGAATCCTGTGCTTCATCTCCGGAGTGGCCTTCTCGGCGGCGAGCCCGACCCGTTTCACCGAACTGAAGTTCCTGCCCTGTTCGGCAGCGGTCCTGAGAACGTGGTAACAGTAGCCAGGTATGAACAGAAGGAGCTCTGGGCCAAATGTCTCTACGGAGTCGATTATCCTTGCTGTGCCAAATGCCTTCCCTCCCCCAGTATGGATGGTCAGGTTTCCGTTCTCTTCCATTCCATGGTACGACGCTAGGTACGCCAGGTGCGGAGCAAACGGGAACGAGTTCAGGCACTTGTAATCACGAGGAACTCCAGCTATGTGAAGGTCCCTGCGAAGAGCTTCCCTCAGCCGCTTGATGTCGTATGCCGTGTACATGAATAGTGTGGGTTGGGCGGTCCTTCCGGTCGTGAATGACAAGTGTACCGGGGAGTACTCCTTCTTCAGCGAGTCGGCTGCCTTTTCCTTGCCCTTGCTCATCATTCCGATGAGCTTTGTTGTCGGTGCGTGCTTTCGCACTTTCTCTGCCGTTGGTTGGAGTACCAGGTGCAGGGGTTTCTTGGGATCGGCCTTGGTCGGCGCGATGTCTTCCTTACGGGTTATCGGTATCTTCCTCAGGTCATCCACGCACGATATGGAGTATCCATCCAGACCGAGCTTGTTGAACAATGAATGGTAGTACGGGCTGTACGGGTACACCTGATACCGTATGAACGCCCTGAGCTTCCTGTCTTGCAGACTTTGAGCCTCTCTCTTCGGTATCTTTCCCCAATTCTCCATCGAAACTCCCGGACCTCAGTGACCGGAATGCAATGGTTCGATTGCGGTGCTCACTTGCATGGCAAAGGGCTATTGCACACCTAGACGTTTCGTGACGTTGAAATACATATAACTCTTGCTTTGGGAACTCGATTCAACGCGCATCACTCCGTAAAATTCGTGGTTCGGCAGTCATCGTCGCGAGCAAGCATTATTATATTGTACCACCAGGTTACCCGGCCCATGGTCTCAAGGCTGAAGAAGGTCTCTCTGGGCATTCATGCAGGCCGTGCAGGACGCTCCCTGCGCAAGATCGCGAAGGCGCTGGACATGGAGAGAATGGTCTCTGAAGATTCCCCTGAAGAGGACCTGTCTGGAGGCGCGATCCCGCGCGGTGATAACGTCGAGGCTTTGCAACAGCGACAGAAGCTGCTGGAGAATCAAGGTATCGATATCTCGTGGTTGAAGAAGGAGTTGTATCCTACGGAGCTTGTCAAGGGAAATATCGAGAACTACACCGGAATTGCAAAGATACCGATAGGACTTGCGGGCCCGATGCTGATCAACGGTGAGCATGCAAAGGGTAGCTTCTTCATCCCGATCGCCACGACCGAGGGTACGCTTGTTGCCTCGTACAATCGCGGGATGAAGGTCATAAGAGAATCTGGCGGGTGTACAACTCGCGTCTGGAACCAGGGTATGCAGCGTGCACCGGTATTCCATTTCGCCAACCTCGTAGAGGCTGCTGGCTTCAGTGATTGGATAAGGAATAACAAGGAGGACCTTGCCAAGTTCACGGCAACGACAAGTGGTCGAGTGTCCATGAAGGATGTCGAGATCCATAACATCGGCCGCAACGTGTATCTGAGGTTCACGTTCAATACCGGAGACGCCGCGGGTCAGAACATGGCGAACAAGGCGGCGTTCGTCGTTTGCAAGTACATCGAGAAGGCGTACCCTGGCAAGATCGAGGGATACTGGCTCGAGGGCAACATCGCAACAGACAAGAAGTATTCCAAGTTGAACGTCCTGAGCACTCGCGGAAAAAGGGTCAGCGCCGAGGTCGATATTTCAAGGGAGACACTGAAGCAGGTCCTCAGAACCTCGCCTGAGAGCCTCCTTTCGATATACACGGATGGGACCCTGGGAAGCTTCTACGCTGGATCAAACACCAATGGTGCTCATGCCGCGAACGCGCTTGCTGCACTCTTCATCGCTTGCGGGCAGGACGTTGCGAACATTGCCGAGTCGTCAACGAGCCTGGTTGACCTGCGAGCCTCCCCGCGTGGCATCTATGTCTCTGTCACCTTGCCATCGCTGATAGTGGGAGTCATGGGTGGAGGCACAGGGCTTCCAACACAGAAGGAGTGCCTGGACATACTCGGATGCAAGGGTACGGGCGGCGCACTGAAGTTCGCGGAGATCTGCGCTGCAACGGTGCTTGCTGGCGAACTCACACTTGCGGGCGCGATCACAGCCGAAGAATGGGCAGAAGCTCACGAGAAGATGGGCAGGAATCGAGAATAGAGCTTGGAGCTCCACGACATCAGAAGGTCGTGGATCCACCGACAGAGTTTGAACCGATCCCGTAGGCAACTATGGAGTCCCCAGTGCCTCCCAACGAAAGAGACGTGGGTGTAATGATCATCAGACCGGTATTCGATAGGTCTCCGACCGGGCAGTATGTCGAATTCGAGTAGGCCGAACAGGTCCAGGTCAGATCACCAGCTGAAAACGTAGCCAGGTAAGCGATCCCGCTCGCACTCCAGAGAACTGCCTTCCAACCTGGGACCGTAGTCTTCGAGGCCTCCAGTATCTTGAGTCCGAACTGGTCGGTCGCAAGCCCGGAAGACGCGAGCACCGTGAAGTTGTAGGTGTGGCACGGGCTAGCGGCCACGCAGGATGCGAGGGCCCATGGGTAAGCAACAGTGGTACCTAGATTACCTGTCCCGGCCGATGCCAGACTGAACGACTTGGGCGCAGGTTCGCAAGGGCAGTAAGTACTACCGGTACTGAGATACGCGATAGCCCCAACAATGCCGACGATGGCCAAGCCCACGGCTATGCCAATCACGATAGGTACTGTCCTCTGCTTCGCAGCAGACTTCTTCTGAGGTACGCTCTGCTGCGCCATCCTGACCCTTAGGTCATGGAGCCTGTCACTCACTGGCCTTCTCACACCCCCGTTGCATATATCACATTGGGTCGGGGTTTATGAACCTAAGGAAGTGTGTTTTGCCCCCAAAGCGCTCAGAATGATCTTGTCGATGGAGCCCATTCAAAACCACTGGTATAGCGGGGTCCGCCTTTACCAATATGGTTTATTTGCTGGTATTGCTATTGTGGTTCGGCATGCCCCAGGGTCAGTTAGCAACTTGCCCATACTGTCAGCAGGTAACGCTCGCGGATGGATACTACTGCGTAGCCTGTGGCCGAATGCTACGGCAGCTTCCTCCGCACGAGACAGGAGGTCAGATCTACAAACCGGAGGCACCTCAGACCTACAAGCCGTACGGGGAGCCTCCCCCCGGAGGTCAACCGTTTATCGTTTGCAGCTTCTGTCATACCCTCAATCAGCCTTGGCTAGATAATTGCAAGTCCTGCCAACGCCCCCTCATGAAGACCGCTAAGGAATAGCGCCATCGGTTGGATCGCGCCACTTCGCATGCGCACCAAGAATGCTAACCTAGGTTTATCTAATCGCACTGCTATGCGCAAGCGATGCAAGGCATATCAAACGATATTGAGAAGGCAAAGATCTTCCTTCGTCAGGAGGTTGAAAGGCGGGATCGCCATGGATTTGTTGAGAACGATGCTCTCTGGGTATCGGGCAATCACCCCCAAGGGCATGTGGAGGTCCTGCTTGTATGGGGCAGGAATGCGCCCCCTCAGCTGAAGGGGTACGTCGTACTGAACCAGTCACAGAGGACCATCTATATCCTCGACTCGAATGGCGGGGAGTTAGCCAGGCACCAGTACCAGTAGAGTATTCCTGACGGCGAGACAGACGGCCAGCGAACGGCTTCGCGCTAGCCAGCCAATGAGTTACGCTTATCTCCTTGGGCGCTAATCGCCCCGGAACGGTGAATTATCGTGACAGGTGACAAGAAATCTGACCTGGCTGGACCGGGAATAGGAGATTACAACGAACTCGCGAAAATATTGCCTAGCGACTACAAGTCGCTCCTTACGCTGAAGGAAACACAGAAGGCAATCTACGCCGCGAAGAGCTACATCGAGGAGAATCTATGCAAGGAACTGAATCTGATGATGGTTCAGGTTCCCCTTATCGTTGATGCCGAGAGCGGTGTCAACGACATGTTGGACAGGGACGGCTCCAGGACTCCAGTCCAGTTCCACATCTCGAACGACCGCAACGTGCACCCTGTGGATGCACAGGTCGTTCAGGCAGCAACGAAATGGAAGCGCATGGCCCTGAAGCAATTCGGCCTGAGGCCCGGCGAAGGCATATGCACGGACATGAGGGCCGTCCGGAAGGACTACTTCTTGGACCACGACCACAGTTCGTACGTGGACCAGTGGGATTGGGAGAAGGCGATCACTACGAAGGACCGGAACCTGGACTACTGGAAGGACACCGTCAAGAAGATCTGGAAGGTCATAACTGGTGCCGAGAAGCATGTCCAGAAGCTCTTCCCGCAGCTCAAGGACCCGAGGTACCCGAACCTCCCTGACGAGCTCAAATTCCTGCACGCCGAGGAAATCCTTGACATGTTCCCAGACCTCCCACGGAAGCAGAGAGAGACTGCAATACTGCAGAAGTATCCTGCCGTTTTCATCATAGGAATCGGCTGGCCTCTGAAGGATGGCTACCCCCACGAAATGAGGGCGGCTGACTACGATGACTGGGTAACGGAGACTCGCTCGGCCGACGGCAAACCGATGCACGGCCTCAACGGGGACATACTCGTCTGGAACCCGATCACGAAGCGTCGCCACGAGCTCATGTCTGGCGGTATCCGTGTTGACGCTGAGACTCTGAAGCAGCAACTGAAGATGTCCGGTCAGCTCGACTTCTTGAAGCTACCCTACCATCAGGGCATAGTAGACGGCACGCTCCCCCTGAGCGTAGGAAGCGGTATTGGTCAGGGTCGAACCCAGATGTACCTGCTCAGAAAGGCCCATATCGGTGAAGTTACCGTCACCGTTTGGCCGAAGATCCTGAAGGAGATCTGCGCAAAGAAGAACATTTACGCCCTAGAGTGAGCAACATCACTTTGGGCGCAGACAGGGCCCCGTACGCAGAGCCGGGAACGCTAGCCAACAAGACATCGTCGTGGCTGTCGGTCATCCGCCGACGGCCACTTCCAGACAGGGTCACTTTCCTCAGATCTAAGCCCGCACTTTGCATCATAGACATGCAGAATTACTTCTGTTCCCGTGAAGGACGGGCTTACCTTCCCAGCTCCGAGGCCATAATCCCCAATCTGGACAATCTCAGGAAGGCATTCATTGATGCCGGCCTCCCGGTAGTCTTCACTCAGCATGGGCACAAGAACTCCGATGCGAAGCACCCTCTCTTGAGGTGGTGGTCACAGGACATCGTGATCGGCACCACAGAGTTTGAACTGGATCCCAGGCTGCATCCGTCTGAAGGCAGTTACATAGTGGGCAAGGATCAGTACAGCGCATTCCGCTCAGACAAGTTCTGCCGGTTTGTCAATAAGAAGGGTATCGGAGCGTTGGTGATCGCAGGGGTGATGACCAACCTCTGCTGTGAATCGACCTCGCGCGATGCTTTTATGGAGAACATGGATGTGTACCTCCTCGCAGATGGCACTGCAACGGTGAGCGAAGAGATGCATGTGGGAACTCTGCGCAGTATCGCTTACGGCTTTGGCTACGTGGCAACATGTGAGGAGATGAAGGCGTGCCTCAAGTAGGATCCATCGACGCGGCAGTGATCGGCGCGGGGCCTGCCGGGATCTCGGCGGCTCTCCAGTTACGGCGACACGGACTGACCTGCGTTGTCTTCGAACGCGAGAGGATCGGAGGCTCTCTCAACGACGCTTTCCTGCTGAGGAATGTTGTCGGCAAGCCAGAAGGAGTCTCGGGCAAGGAATTGGTCAACGAACTATATGCGAGCGCCACCAACGTTAACATGATGATGACGGAGATCCTGTCGGTGGAATTGTCTCAAGGCTCCTTCCTCCTGAAGCACTCCAAGGGGGAGACGCTCTCACGAAGCGTGATCCTCGCCTCAGGCCTGTCCCCGCGTCGGCTGGAAGACTCGGTCGTCTCTCCAAAAGCACAGGCAGCGGTCCACTACTCGCTCGGCGAGATCCTTGGTCATCCGATAAGACGAGCGGCGGTGATCGGTGGCGGGGATGTAGCGATCGATTTTGCCTGCTCGCTCAGGGCCGCCGGCCGGGAAGTCACTGTGTTGATGCATAGCAAATATCCCGTAGCGAACCACTTCGTTCTCGATGATGCTGTAAGGCTTGGTGCTAGAATGTGGGGGCAATTCAACACTACGCATGTCGAAGCTAGCGGCCCAAGACTTCGAGTAGTCGCGGCCGATGGGCGAACCCTTGACTGTGATGCTGTCCTAGTCGCCATAGGAAAAGAACGGAAGGTCCCCTTCCTTTCTGGAACGATGAAGAACTGTGTCAAACCAAGTGGCCCGTTATCGGTAACCACCAGCCAACCCGGGCTGTTTCTGTGCGGGGACATACTTGATGAAGGTAGGCGCTATTATCATCATGCGTTGGGAACGGGTCTCATGGCTGCTGAGAGCGTATTCGAGTATCTTGCCCAGGGGGGATGATCATTGCTCAACATACTCGATGTTCACGGAACTGATGATCTTGCACGGATATACCTCGCCTACATAGGTCACGGCAGGCACATCGAGTTTGTCGACTCAGTGGACCCGAGATATCCACGGACTGAGAAATGGTGCATCAATGTCTCCACTCAGGCAGGCTGCCCGGTGGGATGCATCATGTGCGATGCGGGCCGGAACTTTGTCGGAAACTTGTCCGCGGCAGAGATACTGGCGCAGGTGCGCTATGTCATCGACAGCCATCCGGAACTCCAGCCTTCGTCTCATCCCAAGCTCAAGATTCATCTTGCCAGGATGGGCGAACCCCTCCTGAACCCTAACATCGTCGATGTGCTCACCACCATATCCGACAAGCTCCCATACGATGGGGTGATGCCGTGTGTCGCGACTGTTGCCCCCCAGTCCCAATTGAGAAGGCTCGAGAGGATAGCCGAGATAAAGAGCCATCTCTTTTCACGTGGCAACTTCCAGTTCCAGTTCTCAGTAAACAGCACTAACGAGGAGTATCGGCGTCGGATGATACCGATCCCAACACTTTCGTTCGACCAGATGGCTGAGTTCGGGTGGAGCTACTTCAATCCGGGGGACCGAAAGATCAACCTGAACTTTGCACTTTCTGCAGACTCCACCATCGACCCGGATGTCCTCATACACCATTTCGATCCGGCCGTGTTCCTAGTGAAATTGACACCCATCAATCCAACACTGACCGCGAGCGAGAACGGGCTTGTGTCCCGTCTGACGTACGATCATGGTAACGAGGCAGATTCCGTGGTAGAACAACTTCGAGGCAGGGGTTTCGACGTGATACTTAGCATCGGAGCCCCAGGCGAGATAGCTCTCGGCAGCAATTGTGGCCAGCTCGTAGAGAGATGGTTCTCCATGAGGAACGGCCATGTGGCGCCTAACCCCGCGGTCACCCCCAAGCATTAAGTTCGGCTCATCCTAGGCGATTTGGGGAGTGCCTTGCAGGCCGTTGTTAAGAAGTCCAAAGCACCTGGCGGGGAGATCACGACAGTGCCTGAGCCAAAGCCTGCTGACGATGAAGTTTTGATTGCAGTGAAGGCTTCGTCCGTGTGCGGCACAGACGTCCATATCTGGGAATGGAACCCATGGGCCCAGGCCAGGGTACAGCGGGTCCCCATGATAATGGGCCACGAGCTCAGCGGGGAGGTCATCCAAGTTGGTAGACTCGTGAAGAGCCTCAAAGTAGGAGACCACGTCTCCGCAGAGACGCACATTGCGGACGGTACCTGTTATCAATGCAGGACTGGCAAGATGCACATATGCAAGAACGTGAAGGTCCTGGGTGTTGACCGGGACGGGGTTTTCGCAGAGTATACTGCCCTCCCGGAAATGAACGCTTGGAAGAACGACCCGCACCTGGACCACTCGATCGCCTCCATCCAGGAGCCTCTTGGCAATGCGGTTCACTGCCTCCTTCCCGAGGACAACATCGAAGACCTGGCAGGAAGGGATGTCCTGGTCACGGGCTGCGGACCGATCGGGTTGTTGGCCATCGCTGTAGCCAAGATGCTGGGCGCTCGAAAGGTCTTTGCGACTGAGGTAAACAAGGTCCGGACAGACCTTGCCAAGAGGATGGGCGCGGACATGATACTCAACCCGGTGGAGGAGGGCCCACACGCTGTGAAGAAGATTCTTGATGAGACCGACGGGAACGGTGTGGATATCGTGGTCGAGATGTCTGGCCACCCTTCCTCTCTGAAACTGGCCTTCGATGCGCTCACTCCAGGCGGGAGGGTTTCTCTCCTGGGAGTATTCGACCGAGACTGCTCCCTGAACTTCAATGATGCCATCATCTTCAAGGCAGCAAGGGTTCACGGCATCTTCGGCCGGAGGATGAACTCCACGTGGTATCAGGTCAAGGGGCTTCTCGAAAGGCCAGCACTAAGGGAGAAGATGGCCCAGATCATCACCCACCGGGTCCCGATAAGGGAGCTCCCGAGAGCAATGAATCTCGTTGAAACTATGCAGGCAGCCAAGGTATCCCTGGAGGCGAAGTGGTAAGATGAGAGACCCAACGAAGTTTCTTGGAGAAGAATACGACCAGCTGGTGAAGAGCGATCTGGACTGGAAGCTTAGAACACTCAATGGACCTAGCACCCCATGGTGCAACATCGAGGGGAAGAAGGTCCTGATGTTCTGCTCCAACAACTACCTAGGGCTCAGCAACCATCCAAAGATCAAGGCAGCCGCGATCGCCGCTGTGAAGTCGCACGGTGTCGGCTCCGGCTCTGTCCGCCCCATTGCCGGTACCATGGACCTACACCTGGAGCTGGAGAAGCGCCTTGCACGCTTCAAGAGCGCGGAGGCATCCCTAGTCTACCAGACAGGCTTTGCAGCGAATGCCGGCCTCATACCACAGCTCGCTGGCGAAGGGGACCTCATCATAAGTGACGAATTGAACCACGGCAGCATCATCGACGGTGTACGGCTTTCAAAGGCCGACAGGGGTGTATTCAAGCACACCGATGTGGCCGACCTTGAGACGGTCCTGAACAAGGCCGAAACACACAACCCATCTTACAGAAGGATACTTATAATCACTGACGGAGTTTTCTCCATGGATGGTGACATCGCTCCGCTTGACAAGATCACAAGGCTCGGAGCCGATCACGGGGCCATGGTCTATGTGGACGATGCCCACGGTGAAGGAGTCCTTGGCGAGGGAGGCCGAGGGATCGCTTCCCACTTCAACCTGGGCTATGACAAGGTCCACGTGGAGATGGGCACCTTCTCGAAGGCGTTCGGGGTCGTTGGAGGATCCATCTCGGGCTCAAAGGACCTTTACAACTTCGCGTACAACAAGTCGAGAACATGGCTACTCAGCGGATCTCACCCGCCCGCGGTAGTGGCATCCTGCATCGCTGCTATAGATGTTCTGGAGAAGGAGCCACAGCACGTTAAGAGGCTCTGGGAGCACACACACCGGTTCAAGAAGGCGATGACCGACCTTGGGTTCAACACGGGCAACAGCCAAACCCCCATCACGCCTATAATTGTGGGAGAGAGCTCGGCGGCGAAGAAGCTGAGCCAGAGGCTCTACGAACTTGGTGTCTTCGCTCTGCCGATTATATTCCCAATGGTGGCCAAGGACAAGGCCAGGATCAGGACCATCATGAATGCCGCTCTGTCCGGGGAAGACGTGGACTTCGCGATATCCGCCTTTGAGAAGGCGGGTAAGGAACTCAAGCTGTTGTAACCGAGTCACCTTGAGGAACAAACCATCTCAACAGCTGTCAGTCCCTTGGCTGGGAACGTATATTAACACCGAACCCCATTCGGCTCCCGCATGGAATCCGGCATGAGATGGGTACCCGATTTTGGTAGCCTAGGTCGTCGCCGAAACCTCATCGTCCTGGTCGTGGTCCTGGCGATAGTGGTCAGCGGCATGGGCCTGTGGTCGATGCCCACAAGTCGTTCGAGAGAGACCGGGTCGCTCGCCACAGCTCCATCTCTTGCCGAGAGTCCATTGGCCACGATCGTTTCATTCACTGCCTCACCTAATCCCACCGATGTGGGCACATCCACCACCTTCTCTGTCATCGCCCAAGGTGGGCTCGTGCCCTACAGTTACGCATACGCTGGTCTCCCACCAGGGTGCACATCATCAGACACCAATACTCTCGTCTGCGCACCCACGACCAGTGGTACATACATCGTTCGCGCTTACGTCAATGATTCGATCCCATCATCGACTTCGGCCACTCTGTCCCTGACTGTGAACCGAGTCCCCTTCATCAATTCCTTTACCGCGACGCCAAACCCGACAAATGTTGGCATCAATACCACTCTCGCAGTCGTTGTTTCCTGGGGTAGCTCGCCTTTCTCGTACGATTATACGGGTCTTCCAACAGGATGCGCGACCGCGAACACCTCCTCTCTGGTTTGCATGCCCTACGTGAGTGGCACCTTCAGCATCCGTGTCTTCGTCAATGATTCTGGAGGGCGATCAGTCAACTCCGCGACCTCTCTCACCGTCAACCCCTCGACCGTCACCATCTCTTCGGTGGCAGTGAGCCCTGCGACCACAACACTGGGTCCAGGGAGCTATCTGACGTTCACGGCAGTCCTGGTGTGCAGCGCTACATGTCCTCCTGGCATCACCTACTCATGGACACTCACCAACAACGCAATGGGCTCGCTTAGCGGCGCAAGCGGTGCCACAGTAGTATTCACCGCGGGTGGCACTCCGGGAACGGTTGGCCTCTTTGTCAATGCAACGCTCAATTCGAACACCAAGCAGGGTACGCCCGCAGTGATCACAATCGTGATCCCCGTCCTCAACTCAGTAGCGATCAGCCCATCGACGGCCACAGTGGTCTCAGGCGGCGCACAACCCTTCACCGCCAACCCCACGTGCAACGTCACCTGCCCCTCCAGCATCTCGTACTCCTGGACCCTCTCCAATGGTGCAATGGGATCCTTCACTGGCTCTGGCAACTCTGTAGATTTCACCGCAGGCATCACCGCAGGGACAGTTGGTCTCTTTGTCAATGCAACGCTCAATTCGAATACCAAGGAAGGTGGGCCTGCAGTGATCACTGTCAAGGTGCCCACCGTAACCTCGGTTTTGGTCAGCCCCACTACTGCCATGCTGGTTTCGGGGAATGCACAAACCTTCTCCGCCATTCCAACCTGCAATGTAACGTGCCCTTCGAGCATTGCATACTCCTGGGCTCTAACGAACCCTGCGATGGGCTTGATCGCTAGCTCCGGTAGTGCGGTCAATTTCACTGCAGGCAATACTGCCGGGGCCGTTGGTCTCTTTGTCAATGCAACGCTCAATTCGAATACCAAGGAAGGTGGGCCTGCAGTGATCACCATCACTTTGCCTATTTTGACCTCAGTAGCTGTCAACCCTGCCGTTGCAACGCTCCTCACTGGTGGCACACAGAACTTCACTGCTATTCCAACCTGCAGCGCCACATGCCCCCTCGGAACCACATACTCTTGGAACATCACGAACGGAACCATGGGCACGCTCAACGGCACCACCGGCCCGCTTGTATCCCTGAACGCGGATGGTACCGCGGGGACAGTTGGCCTCTTTGTCAACGCTACTCTAAACGGGATCACCGAGCAGAGTTCACCTTCAATCATCACGATCATAATACTGGCTGTGACCTCAGTGGCGGTGGGCCCGTCTACTGCGAGCCTTCAACCTGGCAATGCTCAAAATTTCACAGCCACCCCTGCATGCAATACGATCTGCCCATCGAGCATCGCGTATTCGTGGTCTCTCACGAACCGCGCAATGGGTACTCTCATCACTACTGGTGCGTCAGCGAACTTCACTGCAGGCACTACGGTAGGAACTGTTGGTCTCTTTGTCAATGCCACGCTCAATGGCTTTACCGCGCAGAGCTCCCCTGTGATAATCTCCATAGCCAAGCCGATTGTTCCCACGCTGACCTCAGTGACTATCAGCCAGTCATCCGTCACAGTTGATCAGTCAGGCACCGCTAGCTTTTCCGCCACTCCAAAATGCACTGGCAACTGCCCCTCGGGCACCACGTACTCCTGGACCCTTACAAGCAACGCCATGGGCACTCTCACACCGTCGGGAGCGTCGGTGATCTTCACGGCAGGCAATACCCTAGGAACAGTTGGTCTCTTTGTCAACGCTACGCTCAATGCGATAGGCAGGCAGAGTTCGCCGACGATTATCACCATAACTGGACCAACCTTGACCTCGCTATCATTGAGCCCGACGACCTCCATCCTCATTTATGGCGGGGCGCAAACCTTCACCGCAGCCCCCTCGTGCACACTTAGTTGCCCCACTTCGGAAATCGCATTCGCTTGGACGCTGACGAACAGTGCAATGGGCTCATTGGCCGGGAGCAGCGCTTCGGCGATCTTCACCGCGGGTAGCACCGCTGGAACCGTTGGGCTCTTCATAAATGCCACGCTCAATGGGGTCACGAAGGAGAGTTCTGCGGAGGTTACCATCGCCGGGACCTCCACAATATCGATCAGCACTGTCACAATCGCTCCGGGCACGGCCAGTGTCTCAACCGGAGAGACGGAGGCATTCGCGGCTACCCCAGCATGCATCAACAGTGGGGGCAGCAGCACGACCTGCCCTTCCGGGATTACCTACACATGGTCTCTGACGAATTCGCTTGGCAAACTGATTTCGGTTGCCGGGTCAGGAGCAACCTTCTCGGCGGGTTCCAAGACGGGCACGGTCACACTGTTCGTAAATGCCTCTCTCGATGGAAAGACCGTAGGAGGCAGTGCGACTATAACGATCAAGCAATCCTCCACCACACGCTCTGGCTTGAGCTGGTGGCTGTGGGCGGTGATCGTGGCTATCGCCGCCATAGCGATACTGGTGGCTTTTGTCTTGGTTTCGCGCAACAGAAGGAAGAAGAAAGGCATCCCTGAGGCCGCAGCGACACCTCCAGTTCGCTCACAACAGGGACCCGGCACCTACCCCACCGAACCAGTCGCCGAGCAGCCTCCACAAGCTCCTCCGGCTACCCAGGCACCCCCTGCACCCCAGGTTCCACCCGCTCCACAGGCGCCTCCCAAGGCGTGGCCCCCTCCGTCAACTCCACCTTTCCCAATGTGGCCTATCCAACCCCCGCCTCCAGCCGCGAAGAGTGTAGTGGCTCAACCAAGCGTCGTGCAGACCACGACCCCGCCGACGCCTGAGGTCCCGCCACCAGTGACTCAGCCGACCATCGTGGTCCCACCAGCGCCAGTGGAGGCTGCACAAAGAGGTGAAAAACATGAATCCAAGGCTGGCAGGATGAAAAAGGAGTTTGATATGGGGCGATCAGCGCCATCCCAGCCTGCAGAGATGAGGCCAACCCCGGCTGGACAAGAGTTGAATGCAAAGATTGGCGTATCTATGACTCCCTTGCCCGAGAAGTGCTTCATCTGCGGATCTAAACTGGAGGGGGATTACTGTAGAGTCTGCAACATGCACTGGATAACTGCCACGGCACCCTCTCGGTTCGGAACTGCAGGGGGATCGCCTGGTGGTAGTCCCAGGTTATTGGCCGCTGTGCCCCCGTCACCAACTGAACCGAGCCCAGGCGGAGAGCGCCCAGTTCAAATCAAGGAAATCACAGATGAGCGTGCTGGGCCAGATGGCACCATGGAGCCAGTGAAGAGAGTATTCTGCGAGTCATGCGGGCGTCCCATGTCAGCGAAGGCCAGGTTCTGTCGTTCGTGTGGAAGAGCCGCTCAGCCTGAATTGGAACCGCCGGGCTCCAAGTAGGCTCACTAGAGCGCGGCCAGCTATGATCGCAGCTCCCTTAGGTCCTATAGTGTTGTAGCTCAGGTCCTAAGGATGTTGCTTCAGAGCGTCTCCTTTTCCTTAGTTGGTATCCATGCGGCTGCAACCCACGTATTACCAGATGACGAGGAGGTAGAGGTAGGCGACGAGAGCACGTTCAAGAGTGCTCCAGCGTCAGGCCCTGGCCCAACCTCCTGAGTGGTCCCACTCGCGCCGTGGTACACATACGTCTGATCTGGCAAGTTCCCTCTGCTGGTACTGACAGCGGGATTCACCATGGATGGAGGTGCCACGAATGACGTACTGGGTGCACCAATGCTCGCAGAGATCGTTGTCGTACCGGTTATGGTCATTCCAGAGAGCATTGCGCCAGTAGCCATGGTATTGCCATTGCTCTCCGTCATAGGGTAGTTGAACTGTGCATCACCAGGCGCGTTGCCACAGTTCGTTCCCACCAGGAGTCGGAGCTGGATGACCTGACCAACGTACGCTGCTAGCGAGATGGAGACGGAATGCCACCCCTGCGCCCCTACAGCAACCCCGGCGCCCGTCCAAGACGCGGAACCGGCGATCACACCCTCGAAGCGCGTGTCGGCACCGTTATACTGCGAGGCCGTCCATGAATCTGCAGACCAGACCTGAACCCATGGTGTCACAGTTGTGGCGACACCCGCTGGAGCTATCTCAATGACGAAATCCTGCTGGGGAGACATTGGATAGAAGTATGGAGGGCCATAGCCTCCCGTATCCGACCAGAACACGCCACCCCAGGCGTAGTTGAAATTCAGCGTTGCTGTAAGAGCCGAGCTCAGGTCGATCGGACGTGAGTAGAGCGAATCCCACATATTGGGGTCCAGGGTCAGTACTCCGTTCTTCCATGCCCCGGCGACCCACGCAGATCCGGTGGGCACCGAGTTTGCAGGGAGACCCATGCCCGCCAAGGTCCCTCCTAGCGCAGACTGGCTCTCTATCTCCCATAGGTCGGTGGGGATGTTCGCGCCCTGCGACGCGCACGCGGAGTATGCCTGAGATAGAGTAGCGGGATTGGCCGGACCACCTGAGGCTGAAACTGTGAAATCATCAATGAACCATCCGAGCTCCGGGTTGGTTGTCCCGAGGCATGCTGCCGTGTCGCCTTCAATGTACCCGAATGCGATCCTGACGGTTTGACCGGCGTATGCAGAGAGATTCATCTTTTCGTTCTGCCAGCCACCGGTTCCTCCCAGACTAGACCCGCTGAAGGATGGATTGAAGTAGCAGATGCCACCATTCTCTACCGCCGGTGCTGCGGGGGAACTGTACGTAGGTGACGGAGGCGTCTCAGAGACACAGTAGTTTATGGAATTGAGAACGGCGTTGCTTGTTGCCACGCCCGCGGTTAGCGTCACGCCTGGGGGGTCTATACAGACAATTCCTCCGTTAGCTGATGGCGCCAGGTTGTACGATTGCCACCAGGATGCTGTGACGGAGGACGCACTTGCCGGAACGGTGATTGGAGATGAATAGGCCCACGTCACCGAGTTCTCGTTGCTCCCTCCATCGCGGATAGCCAGAGATGCACAGTAAGGAGTGGTGATGAAACAATAGGTGTGGTCCTCGCCCCAGTTGAATGCGCTGTCGGACTGGGGAGGGGCGCACGAAGTCGTAGAGAAGCCAGGCCACTCGACTGGATTGTTGATGTATTCCCAGAGGAACGCGTCACCCCCTGGCGGAACGTAACAGGTCTGAGGATTCACATTGGTTTGTACCAATGACTCCTGGCTATGCGACCACGAATTCACATTGCTGGTAGTTGAGTCGTAGAAGAAGTATACCGTCACTGGCCATGTCGCAGCGTTGTCGACTCCTGGGAGTATCTGGCCCACGGTAGAGGTCGTTATCTTCACAGATATTGGATTACTACCTCCGTAGAGCGGAGTCCACGAGACTGAGAGTTGCCCGGTCCCGAGAGTCGTGAGCCCAGTCGCGTTCGTGGCCGAGCCTCCTATCGTCAGCGTCTGGGATCCAAGGATATGTGAACCATCGTAGACGCTGATCCCTATGTTGGATGCGAGAGAGCTTCCAAGGTTAGTGATGTTGGCCTGGATGAGGTACTGCTGCTCCAGCTGGGGATGCATGCCATCGAAGTTGGTCCAGGGTGCAGTGACCGTAGCGAAAGTGATGTCAGGGGGCGTCACCACGGTATCCGACGACGGGAGGAGCCTGCCGAAGAAGGTCGATGTTCGCAACATGAGAAGACTCACTTGCGAGGAATCTCCGGTCGCCGAGAGGCTGAAGCTCCAGTAAGCAGTGTGCCACCCTCCGGTGAGCGCACCGAATGCATCCGATGCGGCAATAGGTGGCGCTGAGCCGCCGCACGGGTCTCCGCCCACAGCGGCGTTCCATGGTGTCCAATAGTCCAGGGCATCATAGAAGAGAGAGGGACTTACTGTAGCCGTCAACAGACCTGGCGTAGTTGTGCAATATGTGTAGTTCCCCTGGCCAGCCAAGTATGGAGTGATGGCCATTCCGTCACCGACGACATCCGCGGAGTTCCCGTACAGGGTGCTAGTGGTCGTGGCGGTCACCAAGGCACCGGGAATCACAACGCCAAGATAGTTAGCGGCGAAGTTCCTTACGTTCGCATCATTCACATCGGTCAACAATCCAGCTCCAACAAAGAGGAGAGAACTCCTCAGCCCACCATTGCCTAGGAAACTAGCGAGCGCATTCGCGTTAGCATCGCTCAGCGGGCAACTCCCGCTGCCCCCAGAGTTGTTGGTGTTGCTGCCATCGTTCCAGACGACTACGTTGAAGCTTGCCCACATCATCCCTGGTGGCAAGACAGCAGGACCGCAAGCGGTGCTGATGGAGACGACTGTTATGGTCGAAATCGGATATTGAGCGGCTTCCAATGCAGCCACCACGATCGGAGTAGTGTCAGGCTTGTGGAGCAAGGTCGACAGCGTATCATCGACTATCAGCACGCTGTAGTGTATGTAGAGTTGGACATTGAACAGAGAATTGCTCATCAGGTTGTTCGCCGGAACTGAATCACTGGTCGGTGGGGATATCATCGCACCAACCGTAACATAGCCTATGACCGCAGGATACCAGATTATCGTGCCTGAAAGCGATCCACCTGAAGCGGACGGGTTGAGCGTGATTGGAGCTGCTCCAGTGTACACACCCCCATTGACCGTGAGAGACACAGTGATTCCCCCGGTTGGCACGGATGGACCGTTGTTCCGCACGGTCACATTAACGAATGTTGGGGTTTGGAAGGAGGTCGGAGACGGTGTCACAACAACTTGGCTCACCGCCCAGTCTGGGGACATCCTGACGTTACTTCCTCCGCTGGTCAGGTTGGCCAGCCAGTCGAATACATCGTACACGACAGATGCCTGTTGGCCAGTCGATGCGGTCATCGCTCCACCGAGTGGCACCTCTGCCGAGAGCGTAGCAATGTCGAACGATGAGGCAAATGCGTTCCCTTGAATCGCACTAGTGTAGAACGACGCAACGGTGGGGCCGGCGGACCCTATCCTCATGTAGGGTTGCGAGGTGGTGGTTACAAGAGGAGTGTAGTAAGCTGCAGCTCCGAGGTAAAGGTTGCTTCCAACTATCCCGGTGGTTGGGAGAGTAATCCCTGTGAGGGACAATGAGGTGGAGCTGGCGGAGTTCGTTACCGCTCCAGGCCCAGACAACCCAAACACTGTTTCCAGCCCGTTCTCTAGGCTTGCAGGATAACCTTCGTCACTGAAACATCCGGCTGACAAGGCGTCACCACCCATGAGCCAGACGGACCTGTGACCAATCGATATTGCATCATAGATCGCCAGGGCATCAGTGTAGCTGATGCACGTGCTGGTCCCAGATGTATAATTCCCAGCATCCCAGACTATCACATCGTAGCAAGCAAGGTTGGAAGATGCATTGGATTGATCCATTGCCGCGCTGCATGTCTTGGCAGCACCAGTGGTTGTCCAACTTGCGGCAGTCGTGCCCGGTGCATCTGACGCGTCCACCACATCGGGTGGATCTGCAAGTCCGGCAGATAGGAAATCGTTGGAGACGTATGTGAACGTGTCCAGGGGATTGAGCGAGCCTGAGGGAATCCCTGTTCCGTCGACCAGAAGGGTGCGGGGCAGGACAGTGATGTTGAGGACGGGTATAGCACGGGTGGGCGATATGGGTGACGTGAAGAACTGAATTTGCGCCTGACCGGTCCCACCGTTCACTGCACCCGCCGTCCAGTAGGCATAAACTGTGCTGTAGTAGTTTATCGGAACATTGACCGAGGTCAGGTTGAAATCATGCACCTGAGTGCAAGTCTTCTGAGACGGACAGAAATTCCCATGATTGGCCATGAACTCCACCGATATCAGGGCAGAAACCGGTGCCGTGTTTGTGATCGTGAGGACGATAGTGGTGTTCTCGCCCACATATGGACTCCCCGGACTTGCGTAGTCCGTCCCGGTCATTTGCACGCCAGTCGTGGTGGTGAACTGAGCGTTGATCACCGCAGAGTTCTTCTGGCCGATCTTGTCCGTGGCGCTTATCGTGATGGCGTAAGTGCTCGTGAGCGAAGTCGTGAGATTCAGAAGTGGTGTGCAATACCATCCATTCGTTGTATTCAATATCATGCCGACCAAACATCGGTTTGCAGCGCTGTGCCCGGGGTTGCAACTCGCAGGCAGCGATGGGGGCCCGATGAGAGGACCTCCCGCAACATTCACATTGGTCAGGTCGGCAAATACGGCGTTCGACGTGTTGATGCCGACATTGGACTTTATCTGGGCCCACACATAGAACGGCCCGGTACCCTGCATGGGAGACGGAGATATCCCTTCGGCGATGAACACGGGTGGAGTCGAGGCTACAGTGCCTGGGAGGGTCACCTGGAAGAGAAGCAGATTGTTCTGCGCTGTGTTGACTATCTTTATGGTTACCTGGTCGCCAGTCGATAATAGCGATGCTACTGAACTGCCCGGGCATGTCGTGACGGTGGTCGGGCTGCCCGGTGGAGCGAGGTGCAGGGTCCATGTCTGACCAGCAGACCACGTCGTTGAGCCACCAAGGCCATCCCCTATTGTATAAGGGTCACCTGCAGTAGCAGTCGGTGTGCACACGAAGTTGCTCTGGTGCAGGCTCGAGATCAGGTAGATCTGAGTGGATGCCGTGGGAAGCAGGGGTCCCGTCGTGTAGCTGATGTTGACGAACGCTTCCGTCTTCCCTGATGAAACCCCCAGACTCGCTGTGAACTGGGAGGTCGACTGGGCGGTTGGCCCAGGAAGACTCGATACAAAGAAGAAGATTGATGAGAATAGTATGACCGTTATCGCGAGGATGAGGATCGTTCCAATGATATCCGATACTCCGCTCCGGCTTCGTGCCATATGCTTTCTCGATCTTGCCATACCGTTTCCGTGTCCCGCACCTTCATCTTCCATAGAGCATCCTGCCTACTTTCGCTCGGACACCCTCAAAAGAGTAACTACGGGGCGTCTCGTCACGAAGTGACATGGTGGAGGTATTATATCAAGACTACGAGTTTTCTTGGGGACGGCTCTACGACATCGGAGAACCGTATGTTGGAGGCAAACCAGTATCCTATATGCTTCGGTTTCAAAGTATACAGCTTCGAGGCTCATGGCCTGAATGGCCCTCCACCTCTCAAGAACCGGGATACAAGCTAGCTAGCTCGACCCTTTTGTCTTTGGCTAGCAGGGAGGAAGGGTGATTCAGCGATGTGACCGGTGGCCTCGCTTTTCCAGGAGTTGACTGCGAGCGTTCTCCAGTCGGTTTCCGACTATTGGGATCAGGCGGAGCATGAAGCGGTAGCCATCCATTGGCCGAGCATTGCAGACCTGGCGAATGACCGATGCTTGAAGCATGACCACTCGGGTGGGCCTCAGTGCCCGGGCATCCGAGGTCCAGCGATATGGAGGGGTCATCCATGACCATCCTACGACTTCACCGGCCTCGACTGTCTGAACCGAGGAGTGCCTATCCTCGGGAATGTCAAACTCAAGGGAAACACTGCCATATATCACCAGGAAGAACTTGTCGGCAGGTTCTCCCGCCAAGAAGAGCATATCGTCCCTCTCGTAGCTCTTCTCCCTTGCTCCCTGGCTTAAGAGCTTGACGAAATCTGGCTTCAGTCCAATCATGAAGGGGTGGTTGGCAACGCGGGGAACCAGCCGCGGTTCCTCCTCATTGCCAATGAACGCCGCCCTCTCCTCCCTTTTCGCTCGGTGACTTGAACTGGAGCCACCGCTCCGATCGATTCCAGTCTCTCGCCTTACTCCTACAATTCCCTCGCTGGGCACATTCGCGTTCATTTTCGGCACCCTTCGAGTAATGTATGCCCCAGGACTTGATGCACCTTATGCCAAACTGGTAAGGAGAGTACGTACCTGAACCATATGAATGAAGAAATCCTCCGCTAACAGGCGGGCAATCTTCCTTGTTCCAAGTGCGAGGGGAGGGAGAATGCCTGCTGGGGTCCGCCTACTCCGGCAGACGCGAAGCCGGGCCGGAACTCTACTGTGAGAGTCACCCATTAAGTACGGGAAAACACTAGGTCATCAATGTCTCCGGAGCGCTCCAAAGCGGGAACAAGAGGGTCAGACGTGGACCTCCTGCGCCGTGTTCAACGGACGGGCGGTTCATCTCTTGCCGTAACACTGCCCAAGTCTTGGACAGACTCGATGAATATTCAGACTGGAGACTCTCTCAGGTTCAAGGACCTCGGAGAAGGAAGGCTTGAGCTATCGGTCTCTGCACCCAGCACGGCTCACCCGGAGGAACAGAAGGTCCTCCACATCCAAGCAGCAAGATCGCCACCAAACCTTGTCTCGAGACTTCTGGTAGGGGCATATATCACAGGCCAGGACAGAATACTGATTGTGGATGCCAACGGGCTTTCGACCCAACTGAGAAAGGAGATCGACAGGACCGTGATCCAGATCCTCGGGATGAGCGTTGTTCAGGAGGAGCGTAACTCGGTGGAGGTACAGGTGTTCGTGGATCCGACAAAACACCGCCTTCCAAGTCTTCTCGACCGGGTCTTCCGGATGCTCAGGCTAGAGATCGATATCTGCAGACAAGCCCTCCAACAAAAGAGTTCAAGCGTTCTTGGCCAGATCGAGACTATCGAGAACGAAATAGACAAGTTCTCGCTCCTGATGATCCGGCAGATCCTGCTCTCCTCAGACAATTTCCTGATAGCGAAGGAAGTTGGCATCCCGAGCCACCACTTCCAGCTTGGCTACCGCATCTCTTCCAAGATGCTCGAGGTGATAGGTGATGCGATGTACGGCATTGCCGGTGCTCTTGGTTCGGGCATGGCGAGTGTCAAGAAGCTGCCTCTTGGTACCATTACCGAGCTTGACAATATGTTCGCCACCTTGGATTCCCTCCTAACCAGAACCATGCATCTCTTCGCCAATGAATCTCAGGAGGTTCCCCTGGAAGCAAATGCGATACTCGACAAGCTCGACAGTACGATCACGGACCTCTTTGCCCTTTCAACCGACCTCTCCAGGAAGACCCACGACCCGAAGGGTGTTGCGCAGATACATCAGGTGCTTTCCAGCTTGGTAGCTGCATTGGAGGTCCTTAGGATAATTGTCGAAGGGATGATCAACCGTTCTGTCGAGCCCGAGGTCATATCCAGGTCCGGGGGCAAGCCCATCCTGACATATCTCGAGCCCCACCGATCTTAGGATGAAACCGCACCAATCCCAGTGTTACAACCTTGCCAACAGGTAATCAGGTGCAACAAGATTCAAAGTTCGGAAAATGGTTGGGGGAGGAGAGAGTATCCCCTCCCCAGACTGGATAGGCGAATCGCCCTTATGCTTGGTGATTTCCCCTCTCGTCTCTACGGCGCAGCCGATGGCCCTCCGCCGAGGTGTCCCTGCAATGTGGTCCCGAAGTAGAGCATGGCAGCTATCGATGCCAATGCCATGAACACCGGGAAAGCAAGGATCAGTATCTGTGCGATCATCGGCAGGCGATACTTCAGCTCAGGGAATTCCTCGCTGTCCTTGGAGCGAGATTTCTCCGATTCGTTGGGGAACCCGATCCCGCCCACACCACGGACTCCAAGCGCCCGTGCATTCTGCTGGTGCGCAGAAGCCACTGAGCCCCAGAACACGCTGCGACCGTCCGCGGCGGAGAGGTACAGGTCCACGATCACGCCCGCGGGGAAGGCAGCCACTCCAGCCATTCCAAAGCTGAGGTACAGGAGGTAGGTCTCGAACGGGTCCTTCGTGAAGGCCGCGCTGGCAGTGTAAGCGGTGTACGCATAGAAGATGGTTATTGCGCCAGCCACTAGGGCAAAGAGCCCCATGAACTGGAAGTTGATGGAATAGTATGCTGTCAGGGCAAATCCCACCATGACGAGCCCGAATATCACCATCACGTCAATGAAGAAGATGTTGTAACCCGCCATCCCGAACGAGCTCGGGAACGGCCACGTCATCTCTCCCCACATGGCGATGATCAGCATCACTGCACCTACCCCACCAACGGGAATCGCAGCAGCCTTCATCGCGTTCTTCAATCCCTTGGCATCGTTCCTTCGCATCGCCCACCACCCGGAAAGACCCAGGTAAGTGAGTACCGTGCCCGCAAAGACAAGAAGCACCAGCACAAGGGCCAGGTCATCAATGAATGCCATGTGCCACCTCCAGCATGTCGGGCAACTCCCCACGGGGACTTGCTTCCTTTCGACGTTCGTCTACTTCCAACCTATCGGCGTCCTTAGGGACCGTCATACACATACTTGACACCGTACAGACTGAACTCCAGGGCTTATGATATGACTTCCCCCCTAGATAGTAAGGAGAGTATGGAGAGACCATTTATGACTGTCATGTCATCGCGGATTTCGACCGAGGCACACATTCAGTCCACTGTCTGGCTATACACCCTTAGAAACCGATACACTGGCCTGGGCTCACTGTCTCGACACTGTCCACGATTTTCCCATCAGTGATGCTTCTTCCGGAGACACCGAATCTCGTCGGGAGTTCAAAGTATAGAGAGTAGGGAGGAGATGTCGACACAGCCCCCGCCTACCCTTCCTCGGTGTGGACCTGAGTCGGACTGCGCGATGGCTGAGAAAGCCGTGGCAGGCATCCCTAGCTCACAAGGGAAGTTCCGAGGGATCCAATGACCATTCAAGGGGCACTGGTGAGGTGTGGTGAAAGTGCGCCGCCCCCTATGATGAGTGCAATTATAGCAGAACCTACCGCAAAGAGGAGGAACAACACGAATCCCCCGAACGCAATTTTCCATGGCAGAGTTATGGGCTTCTCAGATACACTCGCCTGGCCCTCCAGCTCGGGTACTACAACCATCTCATCCATGAATATCGTTACCGGGAAAGTTAGAACGGCGGTTCCGCCAAGGGCAACGTATAGGGCAAGCATTGCGAGAGGTTCCTTCGTCAGCCCAAGGTTGTACGCGTTTACTCCGTAATAGATGCTTAGAGCACCAGTCATTGCTGCCAACAGGCCCACATACTGGGTCCGCAGTCGGAATGCGACCGATGCTGCGAAGGTCACCAGGACTACCCCGAGCAGGAGGTATGGGTCGTAGAACAGGATGTTGTAGCTGCCTGGAAGCGGCCAGGACAACTCACCCCATATTCCGATACCCATAACGGCCACACCGATCCCCCCCAGGGGAACCGCCTGAGCTCGCAAGTGCTCGTACGTCCGGTGGTGACCATAACGACTGTAAGTAACGTACCCGATGATCCCTGAATAGAACAGCAGCCCGGAAATGAACGCCAAGCTGAAGAGCTGCAACGCAAGAGGGTCTATGAATGCCATGTGCTGCCTCCTATCATGCTGATGGTCTCCTCAATTGACAAGATACCCATTCGCGGGTTGCGTTCTTGTTCGCCTTCTGCTATCATCGCAATACCTATAGTATAGTTCCACTATATTAATGCATCTAAAATGTGTAAACCCCCCGCTGAGGACTCATATCTCCTCCACCCACACCATAATGTACCTCTTCCATTCTCAGCATCCATCTGGGTCTGTCTGCAGGAGGGGTCATGGGGTCTGGTCAGAGAGAGAAGGTGCAGATCGCGATAATTGGAGGAGGTATCCTGGGCACAGCACTCGCATACCATCTTACGAAAGACCACGGTGTTGGTACTGCTCTGTTCGAAAGGGGAACCTTGGCAGGGGGCGCCTCCGGCAAGGCTGCAGGCATCCTCTCCGCACAGTGTTGGAATTCATGGGATATTGAGGTCATCGAGGAGACAAGGAAGGAGTACAAGAGACTGGGAGAGCCGGAGTCGGAGACCATGTATCAGGAGGTTGGAGGCATCACGGGCGCATCCACTCCCGAGAACGTCGCCCGCCTCAAGAAACAGTACGCGAGGGTGTGTGATGCGAACGTTGAGGGTCGAATGATCGGCCGCAGCGATTTGAACACTCTCTACAGGTGTGGGAGCTTCGAGGATGTTTCGGAAGCCCTATACACGCCCCATGACGCGGTCGTCCAGCCGACCGACCTGACCTTGCTCTACGCCCGCCTCGCTACAGAGAACGGTGCATTCGTGGAAAGCGAGGTTGGGCCACCAAGAATCCGGAGGGATGGTGAAAGATGGATGGTTGAGGCAGGTGGAAAAGCTGTGATAGCTGATCAAATTGTTATCGCTTGCGGGGCCTGGGCCAAGAGAGTGATGGAAGACCTCGGGCATCCCATTCCCCTTGCACCCTATCTGACCAGGGCCTGCCTTCTCAAGGCCTCCGCTGAACCCCTCTTCCCTTTCTTCCATGACAGCGAGCTCGATGTGTACATGAGGCCCTTCCCAAGGACGGACGTGCTCCTTGGCGACGGGACGGAACTGAAGGAAGTAGACCCTGACCACATGAATCCTTCCGATGATACGACGTTCCTCGAGAACATCTCTGCATTCCTGTCCCATCGGTTCCCGCGCTGGGCGGAGGCGCCTGTGGAATCATCGTGGTGGGGAGTATGCTCATCTACTCCTGACAGACGACCCCTGATCGGGCCTGTCCCCGGTGAGAAACGTCTCATCGTTGCGGCTGGCTTCAACGGGTTTGGAGTGATGAGGGCGGGTGCCGTGGCTCACCGACTGTCGGATGCAATGCTGTCAGGGAACTGGGAAAAGCTCGAACCCTGCGATCCGGCACGGTTCCCCCCTGATTACCCCCAATTCGACCCCCAACCCGGGTTCACATTGGATTGAGCGCCCCTCCAGATTCTGTTGGTTCTGACCCCCCTCATGAGGGGGTTTGACAAACCGATTGTCTAAAGTATAAATAGCGCTCCCGTGCTGTCGGGCTTCCAATGGAGGAGACGAGCGAACACATAGGATGGTGGCAGCGCCATGGGCTCGCTGTGCTGATACTCCTAGTGGCTGCGTCGATTTCTTTCATTCTAAGGACCATTTACGCCTACGAACTGATCCAGCAATGTAACATCCTCTATTGTTTTGCAGGGGGTTCTGACTCCTTCTACCACGCCAGGGTGATGACCTACATCATCCAGAACCACTCGAACCTCATCAAGGATTCGCTGCTAAACTATCCACTTGGGATCAACAACCCGCGGGAGCCACTCTTCGACTGGATGAACGCGGTCCTCGGAATCATCTTCGCTCCCCTATTCGGGGGCAACGCAGTTACGGCGGGGATGTGGTTCCTTGAGATGCAACCACCCTTCTGGGCCGCAGCAGGAGTTCTCCCGGTATACTTGATTGGGAAGGAGGTAAGCTCGCGCAGAATGGGGCTCGTCGCCGCGCTCATCTACCCTCTGCTGGTTGGAAACATGGAAAGCACGGTAGCAACCTACGCAAACTACCTGCCCTTCTATGCATTCTTCGTATTCACCACCCTCTGGGTTTACCTGCACGCCGTGAAGCTCTCAGGAACGCGTAGATGGGTCGAGAGCTATGCGTCTCCTAGGTCGATATGGCAGGGGTTCAAGGACTTCGCGCGAGTGGAGCGTCAAAGCTTCAACTGGGCCGTGTTCGGTGGTGTTGCCATGGGTGCCACCCTGTTTGCGTGGCAGGGGTACACCTACGTCTTAGCAGTCATCGTCGCATTCCTCGTCATAACCCTGATCATCGAGAGATTGCGCAAGGCTGACTCCTTCGGCGCATATGTCGTGACGTTCATCATCGGGACAATCGGCTTCCTGATGGCGATGCCCTACTACTATATCCAAGGTGAGTTCGGTTACTGGTTCACGGTCCCGATCCTGATCTTCTACGGGGCACTCCTCGCCATGCTGCCATTCCTGATGCTTCGCGACACTCCATGGCTGTTCTCCATGGGTGTCCTCCTGGCGTCCCTGGTGGCAGCAGTTGGCGGCCTGTTCCTCTACAACAAGGGTGAGTTCAACGCCCTGATAACAGGCCAGGGCTACTTCATCAAGAACCTCATCTATTCGACAGTCGCAGAGGCGCAGGCTCCGAGCTTCGACAGCTTGATTGTGAGCTATGGCCCTGTCTCCTTCTTCCTGACCTTCGCCGGGCTCGGGCTATTCGCATTCTACCTGTACAGGCACAGGTTCAAGCGCGAGCACATCTTCATGGTGGTCTTGGGCGTCGTAGGCATCTACCTTCCCATCGAGGCTGCGAAGTTCTTCCTGGTCGGATCACCTCTATTCGCGATACTTCCTGCCGAGGTGCTGGTGCTCATCCTCGACAGGATGGGCTACCCCGAGATGCGCCGTACCATCGCTTCCCTTTCTGACCGGGGAGGAAGGACCTTTGCCTTGAGGAAGGGGCTGAAAGTGCGTCACTTTGTCGTCGTGCTTGTCACTATTGCGGTTCTACTCCCCAACGTCTGGTATGCAGTTGATGCGGCAATTCCCTACAACGAGAAGAGCACATACAACGAGCAGATCTACAACACGCTGCCTCCTTCACTCAGGACAACCCCTTCCGACGCCTCCAGCTTCTATCTCGGAGCAGCAGGGATAGACACTGATACGCCAAGTCAGTACGACGAAAACGGGTACAATTGGCTTGCTACGCAGGATACTCAACTTATTCCCGCTGATAAACCTGCATTCGTCAGTTGGTGGGATTATGGATTCCAGGCGGTGGATCAAGGGCTGCACCCCACAGTGGCTGACAACTTCCAGGATGGCATCGACCCCTCTGGCCATTTCCTGCTGGCACAGAACGAGTCGCTCGCGATCGCCGTCCTTTCCACGACACTCCTCTATACAGAGCAGGTGGACTCGGGCAAGCCCTACCTACCTGCACAGTTGAACACTGAGCTTGCAGCCGACGGGCTCAATGTCACGGCGTTGCACAACTACATGGTGAACACATCCAGGGACATTCCCATTGTGATAAACAACCCATCGATCTATGGCCAGGTGAACGCGAACAACCTGGATTCATTGAACGCAATGTACTACACCACCGACTCGTTCATCGCGAGCACCCTTAACGAGAACGGGGTAGTCGCAGTATACCAGACTCTTCAGTCCTACACAGGCTGGTCAATACGCTATGCCATGACCGACAGCCGTCTGTTCCCTGAGTCAGGCTCATCAACCGGCATCTACTACGCTCCAGTCGACCTGACCGACGGTGTGATAGGTTCGGGTGGAATCCCCACCTATTATTTCACTGTCACTGAAACTGATGCCGAAGGGAATGTCTACCCGCTGGGTGAGATGCCTAATGGTGACACTGCGGTCTCTAGTGCCATCAACTACAACTCGCCCTTCTACAACTCGATGATCTACCACATATTCGTGGGGTACAACGGTTCTCAGATTGACGTTTCACCATCATCGAACGGCATCCCCGGGATAGACTCCAGCATGTCCCAGTACCCAGTTGAGCCCGGCTGGATGATGCAGCACTTCATGATGGGATACAGAACTGCCTACTACTGTCCCCTGAAGAACTATACCAGTTCTTGCTTCGATGCTATCAACCTCAACCTGGCTCAGGCCTACCAGAAGGCGGGCACTGGAACGGTCGATACCTCCACAAACTCGTACTATAGCGGCGGCGAGACGATACTTGAATACTACCCTGGCGCAGCGGTAAGCGGTGCGGTCGTACTCTCAAACGGTTCGCCAGTCCCAGGGGTCCACGTGACCATGCTCGATAGCTGGGGCATCCCGCATATGGTAGCGACCACCAACAAGTACGGTGCCTTCAAGCTCCTGGCGCCTCCTGGGAACGATACTATCGCAGTGAGCTATGGCGGTGTGAGCGGGCTCACACAGACAGGTTCTACCGAGGTCACAACCTACAACATCACTGTCTCCCAGCAGCTGGCTTACTCGTATGGCAGCCCACCGATATACGTCCCCATTACCCTTAAGCCGGCGATGCTGAGCGGAGTCCTCTACTGGAACACGGCCAACAGCTCCTCATATGTCCAGTCCACTGACGTCCCGATAACTGGAGCCAGGATGACACTTTCCAACGGTGCTCTCTTCAATGAGAGTTCCACTACCGACATACTGGGTTCCTACGCTTTCAGGAACCTTTCCCCAGGGCAGTACAATCTCTCAGTTACCGTGGGAAAGAGTACCTTCTCCCTCGGTACCGTCTCTATCTCTAGTGGCAGCACCCAAACCAAGGATGAGGGGCTCAAGGTTAGCGCGATCAACGGGAAGGTGATGACATCTGATGGAACGCCGACTGAGGGTGCGTTGGTGACTCTAACCTCGATACTTACCGGTACCAGACAGATGTACAGCAACTCATCGGGCAGCTACTCCTTCTCAGTACTCCCACCTGATGTCTACACGGTAAGCGCCAGCACGAGCACGGGAATGACCTCTACCTCTACCCAGGTGAGACTTTTCACTGAGGGACAGAACACCTCGGTCAATCTGACAGTTATAACCCCGGTCATCGCATCGCTGAGAGTGACATACGGGGGTTTCCCGGTGCCTAACATCCCTGTGAGATTCTCACCCTTGGAGACCGATACCAACAACTCGATCGTAGTGTCGACCGGCCCTGATGGCTTCGTCAATGCCCGACTGGTCCCAGGGCTCTGGTCAGTCTATGCACTGGGAGCCATCAACGGAACGTGGCTCTCCGCCCTGGCGAACATCAACCTCTACAATGGGACTACTGTGTACTCCCAAGGTCTTCAACTGAGCATGATCCAGGTCCTCCAGGGACACGTCTACGGCCGCGGTTCATCTGAGCCCCAAGGCGGAGTCATGATGCTCATCCAGTCCTCCTCGGGTGCCGTGATGCAGGCCGCGACCAATGCATCAGGAGCCTATCGCTTGCTGCTACCAAAGGACACATATGCCGTCATCGCGACATACTCGCCTTCAAGTGCCGCCCCGATGCAAGCGGCCATCGCCTCTGCCTACGTGAGTGGCACGACAAGGCTGGACCTAGGCCTTACCAACGCGGTCACGTTCTCGACCAAGATCGGGTATCATTCCTACTCGGGGTCCTTCGTTCCGCTCACGGGTTCCATCCTGGACCTTGCCTTCAATGGGGTGACCGTGCACCTGGTCTCGGGATTGAACGGCACGGTCAACCTGACGATGCCGGAGGAGAACACCTCATACACCCTCACCGCCTCCAATTATGGCTTTGCCCAGAACGTTACGGTCTTGCCTGACCAGGAAGTCCTTCTCAAGACTACTCAGATACGTCTTGACCCAATACCAGTGAATATCCAAGTCGGGGTCAATTGCGGTGCTTGCACGTCTTCTTCTCCACCCATCCTGAACTTCACTGCAACCTCTCCATCAGCTGCAAATGTGACCGCTACCGCCGTCCTCAAGAACGGGACCTATGCCGTGAACACTTTCTTGTCGCCGGGCGACTACTCAATTGGAGGATACGCAAACAGATCCAACCCACTCCTGGCATCGGCAGGCAACATCACTGTGTCAATACCAGTGGGCTCTCAGCCGATCCAACTCCCAACCGTCAATTTCTATCCGTTGAATGCCTACAACGGGACACTGGTCTTGTCGAATGGATCTGTCTTCCCATACCTATCAGAGACCACCGTCCACCTGGAGAATCCCACCTACGGGAACTTCAGCTACAACGGCCTGACCTTTACCAATTCCACGACTCGGATTCGTGTTCCGACTGGATACTACACGGTGTGGATCATAGGACAGAGCAGCAGCCAGACCTATTCCTACATAGGGAACATCTCGTTCTCTCCCGGTGGGGTGCTCCCGAAGATGAAGCTCACCCCTGCCAAGACCCTGCAGATAGCGTTCAGTACCTCAGTCGGTGGCAACCTGCATGCCAACCTCAACGTCACTCTCGTCGATGTGAACGCGACTGCTAACGCCGCGAAGCTCCGTTTCTCGACCGATCTTTCCGGCATGCTGACCCCAACTCTGCCCAACGGGACCTACGAGGTTAGTGTGAACAACACCGTGCTGCTCAACCTGAGCGGAATAGAGCACTATGTCACATTATACATCGTCAACTATACGTGTCCCATCCCCTCCTCACAGACCACGTGTTCGATCCCGCTAAGTTCCACGAGTGCGAGGACACTGGTAACGGGGTACACGTACCTATCCGGAAAGTCAATCTCACAAAGCGGCACGGTCACGATCGCCCCAGTTAGTTCCGCATCTGGAAAGCCGAAGACCTTGGAGATTACCGGAGGATCCTTCGCCATATTGCTGTATCCAGGGAAGTACAACATTTACACGGTCATCGGTGGAAGCGGTGTTCCGCTGGTGAACCTGACTCAAGTGACAGTACCTTACGCACGCCAGGGGCTTACCCTGACGCTCGGGATGCAACCGGGCTGGATCCAGTCGGTTGATATCCTCTCACCCCCGGGGTTACCGATGTCTGCCTCCGCGTCTCTGAACGTGACTCTTCAGGGAACTACGACCAGCTTCCTGATTCCAGATCTCGCGGTCAACAGTCCTGCATCAGTCACACTGTACCCGGGCACGTGGCTACTGGATGCCGAAAGCTTCGCGAGTCCGTATGGTTCTGCAGTCCACATGTCATCGAACATGACGGTCACGACATCTACGGCCAATGGGGCAATCCAAGTGCAGCTTCAACCTGCATGGACCAGGACCGCATCCGTCACTGTGGTCGGACCGAGCTCGGCAACCGTGACCGAGGGAGGGAATGCAAGCTTCACTATGGTGGTTAACGACACTGGCAATGCCTATGAGAAGCTGACGTTCGGTGGTGCGCCTCAGTCCTGGACCTTCCATTTCAATCCTGCGAACGTGACGCTGACCCCCTTGCCTGGCCAGACAAGCGCGAGCATAGAGGCCTCGGTAAGCATTCCCACGAATGTGCTGACGACCCAGTCAAGCGGCACCCTGGAGGCCTTCCTTGCAGGGACGAGCACCAACATTGCAACTGCCCCGATATCGATCCACGTGTTGCCGGTCCACCAGGTTTCCCTCGCGATCACGCAGGGAAGCATGATAGTTGGAAACCACACGCTCACCATCGGATTCCAGGCAAGCGCAACCGGCAATTCCGTAGAGCAGGTTTCTGTCTCTGTGCAGAACGGTGCAGTGCTGAACCAGGAGGGCTGGTCCTACACCGTCACCCAATCCTTCAGCGGTCTTACTCCCGGCAACCCCCCGGTGAAGGGAACGATCGTCCTTACCGCGATTATCGGTGGGGCAACTCTTCCGCCACAGGTCATCCTGCTGGCGACCGACTCAGCGGCCCCGGGAACCCATGCAACGCTCAACATCCCTGTGTCGCAAGGGGCGATAACGATCCCGGGGACGTTGGTCTTGACAGGCCCGAACATGGGAACTCCAGGCCCTGACTGGTTCCCGACGGTTGCCCTTGTTGGGATGGTGGCTCCGGCGGTGGCAATTCTGGCCTACGCATTCACATACAGATGGTGGAAGACCAGGAGGTGGGTAAGACGATGAGACGTGAGCTCCTTTCGGCAGTCCTCTTCTCGGTCGCGTTGTTGGTGCTGCTCCCTTATGCCAACGCAATCTCCGCTGAAGGCTCTGATTCGAATCCCCTGACAGCTCATGTGACCGGGCCCACTATTCTGAGCGTGCTGGGAAAGGGCAATTTCACCGTCTCGGCTTCAGGCGGTCCATCTCAACTCGCCAACGGTACTATGGTCGGCAACTATACCTACAATGCCACTCTGAGCGGCGGGAACACCAGCGGCAGCAGCATAACTCCCTCCACTGGGACGCTCACCAACGGCACCGCCACGTTCGCACTCGTCGCGCCCAACGACACTGGGACGTACACGTTGACCGCGGAGGTCATCAGCCACCCCACGACAGGTAAACCCGCATTCTACAACGCCACTTTCACCCTCAACGTGGTGATCCCGTACGTGCTTTCGGCAACCATCTCCAATCCGAACAGCTTCACTGTGACAGGAGCCATTATCCAGGTGGCGCTTGACGGATCGGTCGTTGGCTTGGTCAACTTGCCTTCGATAGCGGCCAACGGGACTTACTCGCTGGCTTACAACTACACGACAACGGGACTTTCGTCCGGCTGGCATACCTTCACCATCTCGATCTATGGGATCCAGAGCCTCCTCAAGTTCTCCAACGATGAGAGCGCGCTATCGATCTCCTTCTACATCAACCCGCCCCCGGTCAACTACGAGGACTACTACCTGCTGGGAATCACGCTCGCCCTCTTGGCCATCTTTATATCGCTGCTCGTGGTGGGGGGTCGCCGCAAGAGGAAAGACAAATGATGGCTGAGTCAGGACCGCAAAGATGTTCGTCGTGCGGACTTCCACTCGCGGGAAAGGGAGTGGTTGTTTTCCCGTGCCCATCATGTGGGCGTGTTCCCATAGGGCGCTGCCGCCGCTGCAGAGATCAATCCATCAACTACAGATGCGCTGAATGCGGTTTCGAAGGACCTTAGAAGAGGTACAGTGAAAATGGGGCAAGTCGCAGTGATCTATCGGTTGATGCCAACAGGAGTCGAAGTGGACATGAAGGCCATGGCCGAGGAAGCGCGCAAGGTCGTGCCGCCCGAGGCCAAGCTACAGGGGATGCAGGTCAAGGACATTGCTTACGGCCTCAAGGCCCTCCTGATGCGGGTCATAATGGCCGACGCGGGCGGGACACAGGACAAGGTCGAATCGGCCTTGAAACTGGTTCCCAACGTGGAGAATGTCGAGGTCATCGACATTGACCTCGTTTCGTAACGAATGGACCTTTTTACCCACGTCATCTTCGCATATCTGCTCTCGTTCGCCCTGACGGGAGGTCAGGCTCCGGTATACATCGCAGCTGGAGCCCTCGCGGGAGGGCTCCCAGACTCGGACATACTTGTCTTCCCACTAGCCCGCAGGTTCCCCCTTCTTGCCCATCACGGGATCACCCACTCCATACTCGGGGTCACTGGCTTTGCAGTAGCAGGAGCTCTCCTGGGCCCTCTCATCGTCCCCGGGACATCACCACTATTCCTCCTGCTCTTCATGGAACTGGGAGGGCTCTCTCACCTCGTAACGGATGGGCTCACGAACTTCGCTGTACCTCCTTTCGCTCCGTTCTCCGATGTACAGGTGCACCTCGATACTGATCGCCCGATCAGTCTCTTCACCTTGCCACTTAGCATAGCCTCGCTCGTCATTCTGCTCTCGGAAAGAGGCACAGTGCCAATCCCAGTTTGGGTAGACACAGCTTGGGCGCTCCTCGCTATCTACGTCGGTTACATTGCTGCCCGCGCATTCGGCCGCTGGAAGGCTGGCAGGGCGAGCAAGGCGGAGGGATACACAGCCGTGGTCCCTACCGGGAACCCATTCTCATGGCTACTGGTCGATGAGAAGGAGAGACCCGGGAGCTGGCAGATGCGCTTTGCCAGGTACGGCGTTCGTAAGGGAACCTACTCTCCACAACAGAACATCTCCCTCTCGACCGCCGGCGCAGGCACCGGCCCCGTTCGAAGCGCAGAAGAGGCGATAGAGAGGAGCTACAAGCCGTCAATGGCTGCTTCGCGCTTCCTCGCTATCTCCTATCGCTATGCGCTGGTGAAGGGCGAGGGGGACAAGTACGAGGTCCACTGGTTCAGCATAGAATGGTTGATCATGGGAAGGGCACCGGGTGTGCTTGCGACGGTGGACGCCGCCACCGGGGCGGTGAAGGTCCGGAGCTCCTGGTTCGATTTCAGAACGCTTGGGCAGTCACTTGCCCACGACCTCTAAACTCCCCTTGCGGACTATCAGAGGCAGGAATGACCGGTCATGCGAGGTCTTACGCATCTTCACGACCCCGAGCTGCATGTTGACGACCTCGTCCACTCGCTTTGCTTCCATTCGGATGATACCATCAGCCAGGAAATCCACGGATCCCCTGCCCCAACCCTCTCCGCCAGATGCCTCGTAGATGAGGAAGGATGTCATCGGGTGGGTCTTCAGCTCACGGATGAAATGGAACAGCTCGACCCTCGGGTTGTCCTTGTCGTGCAGGGACAGCATGGCGTTCAGGGAATCGAGGACGAAAACATCCAGCGGAAACTCCTCCCTGTAGCTCTCGATCTGCCTCAGGATGCTCTTGAGCCAATTCGTCCCGCTCTCGCTCTCTCCTGACTCGGCGAGAAAGCCTCTCAACTCACCCAGATCCACTATAGCGACCTTGCTCTCCAGGTCTGGCTGGACAGACCGGGACATTCCCAGTCCCTCCATGTGGTCCTCGAGATCCTGCCTTGATTGCTCCAGAGTTATGTAGAGTCCGTGGAACTGGTGTCTTATCGCATTCTGATAGAGTATGGAATAGGCAAGCGTGCTCTTCAGGCATCCCGCGCCACCTTCGACCAGGACCACCGCACCCCTAGGGATGCCACCGCCCATGCGGGCATCTAGTCCAGTGACGTAGGTTGGAATTCGCGGAATAGCCTCGGCCACGCTCACTTCCTCCTTAATTTGGGTGGTAGGATCGCCGCGGAAACCTCTTCGCAAACGCGATCGGCAAGTGAAGGCCCAGCCATACGGAGAGACAGTTCCTTGAGGTCCTTCAACAGCCTCTCTGCGTCCTCAGGGCTCATGTTGTTACCTATCAGCATGCCATGACGCTCCTCTTCGATCTTCAGGATCTGTTCGGCGACGTCGCCAAAGACCCATCTCACTTTCTCCGCCACAATGTCCTTGACTTCCTTCGCCATAACGGTAGCGCAATCCGTACAGCAGATATATAACTTGTGCCACAAGTGTTTTATCTCCTATTGGTGTCGCCACCGACAGGTGAGTCTGTTGTTTAAGGCGCGCATCAAGATGGAGGTTCTCCGGGAGTTCCTTGAGGTCATCTCAGCCATTGTCACTGAGGTGAAGATGACTGTGACACCAGAGGGCATCGACGTCAAGGCGATGGACCCCTCTCATGTTGCAATGCTCATCCTCAGTCTCAAGAAGGGAGCTTTTGATGAGTTCAATGGGGAAGCCACTGACATTGGCATCGATGTGGAGAAGCTCAAGGGAGTACTGAGGCTCGCCAAGCAAGGCGATGTCATCGACATCGCGCACGACGGGCACAAGGGCAGGTTGGTCGTCTCAGTCGGGAAGCTCACCCGCCACATGGCCGTAGTGGACCCGGCAGGCATCAGCGACCCGAAGGTACCCAACGTTGATCCACCCTGCAAGGTGGTCATGAAGACCGAGGAGCTCAGACAGGGTATTCGGGGCTCGGAATCCATCAGCGATCACGTCACATTGACGCTTGAGCCGGAGGCGTTCACGATGCACTCCGAGGGGGAGAACGACAAGGTTGATCTGAGGATCCCAAAGGAATCGCTTACCCTCCTTGACGCGAAGGAAGCCGTGAAGAGCATGTATCCCCTCGACTTCTTCTCCGCGATGGTAAAGTCGATCGCATCCGCCGATGAGGTCACGATGTATGTTGGCAATGAATACCCGCTGAAGCTCGAATTCGGTATAGCCGCAGGAAACGGAGGAGTCAAGTTCCTTCTGGCACCTAGAGTGGAAGAGGGATGAACATGACCCCACGCAAGGTCGCCATCGTTGGTGCAGCCAGAACGCCGATAGGGAAGTTCAGAAGCGCCTACGCCAAGGTTTCGGCCATAACCCTCGGTCAGGTAGCCTCAAGAGAGGCCATGAGTCGGGCTGGAGTGAAGCCGGAGCAGATCGAAGACACTCTCTTCGGGTCAGTAATACAGGCTGGACTCGGGCAGAACCCGGCTCGTCAGGTCGCCCTGGGAGTAGGTGTCCCTGAGAATCGCGAAGCGGTCACGGTGAACATCGTCTGCGGTTCCGGAATGAAGGCAGTGATGTTCGGTGCCTCAGAGATAATCGCTGGGACCTACTCGCTCATACTCGCGGGAGGGATGGAGAGCATGACCATGGCTCCCTACCTTCTACCACGCGCCCGTGACGGACTGAAATACGGGGATGCGACCATAGTGGACGCCATCCTCAACGACTCCCTCGTCGATGCCTACGGCCACGTTCCCATGGGCATAACGGGAGAGGACGTTGCAAGGCGCAATGGGATCACGAGGCAGGATGCGGACAAGTTCTCCTATTACAGCAACATGAAGGCCGTCAACGCCATCAAGACGGGCCGGTTCAAAGAGGAAATCGTTCCAGTATCCGCCAAGTTCACGGGCAGCAAGGATGGAAAGGATGTCGCCGACGACGAAGGACCGAGAGCGGACACCACGATCGAGAAGCTTGCGACATTGAAGCCCGCCTTCGACCCGAAGGGTGTGCTCACAGCAGGCAACTCCTCACAGCTTTCCGATGGGGGAGCCGCACTGGTCCTCGCAAGCGAAGAGAAGGTTGCCCAACTCGGGCTGAAGCCGATCGCATGGATCCATTCCTACCACGCATCTGGGATTGCACCCTCTAGAGTGATGGAAGCACCCATACCCACGGTGAAAGAGCACCTTGCAAAGGTCAACCTGCGCATCGAGGACATCGACCTCGTTGAACACAACGAGGCATTCTCGACCGCATCGATAGCCGTCCAGAAGAACTGCAACATACCGGATGAGAAGTTCAACGTCAACGGCGGGGCAGTAGCCCTCGGACATCCTGTGGGATGCTCTGGAGCACGCATCCTGGTCACTCTCCTATACGAGATGAAACGCCGCAACTCGAAGCTCGGCCTGGCCACCCTTTGCATGGGTGGGGGCAATGGTCTTTCGACCATAGTAGAAAGGGCCGCGTAGGAGATAGTCACCGTAAAGTCGGAAGGATGGACTGGGCGAGAGTCTCATGAAGAGGGGCTATGGACCCCCCTTCAATTTGAACTCGCGGCCTCTACCTTGCCAAGGTAGCGATCTTCCACTGATCTACCAGCCCATCCTCAGGGTGGCGAGCGCTTGCCGAAGATAAACCCTTTGGTGAGGCCCATCCCGCGACCGCTACCCCACCGCAGAAGTCATTAGGCATCGAGCAATTCCGAACACGATGTCGAACGAAAAGCCGAGGACGCCAATCGACCTTTTCTTGGATTCCTCAAGGGACCTCTTCAGCCCTGAGACCCTCGTAGCTGAGGCTGCAATGGACATGGTCAAGGATGAGGTGAAGAAGCACCTTGAGAAGAAGATCAAGGAAGACCCGGAGTTGGCAAGAGAGCTCAAGGACGCAGTCAAGGAACTCCTGGAGGCCAGGGCGATGGAATACTCGGCGCTGCTTCGCGTCACAGCTGCAGTTGCACGCGTCGGTCTGGTGTCCGTTCCGGCAGAGATGCGGGGCAAGCTCGCGAAAGAACTCGCGAACCTGGTTAGCCGCGAACTGGGCGCCGTGATGGAAAGGACCCTCTGAACAGGTGCATTCCTGGGGCGAGCTCGGAACGCTTATCTTCCCCTTGCTGTCACACCAGGTGGTACACAGCCATGCCAGACTCGGACAACTTCCGTGAAGTGCAGTACTATGCGATGCTCAAGGAGCTTTTTGGCTCGAACCACGTAGTGGCCAAGACGGTCTACCAGACCAATTGCAGCTGCAAGGACTGCAACCACTCTTGGCGAGGGGAGTGCATGAAGGCCAAGTGTCCCTGTTGCACAACTCCAGCTTGAGCTTGCTCCTTACACTCTATACCGGATATCGTCCGGTCTCTCGGGCTTAGGTTCAGGCATCCATCTCGGCTTCTTCAGTGGCATCCTCGCTGACCTTTGGTCCACGATGCTTCTTGGCCGGCTTGCTCTCTTCCTCGGATTCCTCCTTTGGTGAGGACTTCGCGTCTTTTGACACCTCAGGGGGTGCCCCAATCCCGGGCAGGCCTATGAAGGCAATCACGATCACGGCAATCACCATCGGTACTGCCAGGACCAGACCAAGGAAGAGAAAGCCCAAATTCCCGTTAACGCCTAACACCTGTGGAGTCGGGACAATGGCGGTGTACTTGATCTCGATCTCAGTAGAATTCCCATCAACAACAGCAGTTCCAGTAGAGGTCTCCATGTGGTATCCTGATACCGCGGGGATGCTGTAGGAATACGACCCATTGGACTCCACGAAGACTATCATCGTGAGACCGGAGCTGTTTGTCGTTCCGTCCACGGTCACGGACCAGTTGGTCCCGCTCGGCAACCCAGACTCAGCGAATATCAGCAAATACAGCGATGCGGTGAAGTTGACCACCATGGTTGTGCTCGCTCCGTCGACCGCGATTGAGCCTTCGTGCACGGATGGTATGAACCCAGGGACCAGGCCCACAGAGAAATTGTAAGACCCGTCAATCGCCGGGAACGAGATGTTGCTGGTGGTAGCGTTCGCTCTTATGCTGCCAAGGGTCATGCTCCAACTCTTGTTGGCTGGCAATCCGTTCTCGGTGAAAATGACATTGTAGATCTTTCCGAAGCTGGCCGTTTCAGTAATGGGTCCCACTACTCTCAGCTGGGTGCTGCTCTCGGCTCCTGTATAGCTCCCGTTACCCTCCCCCTGCCACCCGATGAATGTGTATCCGGGGGAAGGTGTGGCGCTCAATGTCACTAATGAACCGCTGTCGAGCCATCCGCTTGCAGGAGTAACCGTGCCTCCGCCAGATGAGGCGACTCCGACACTCAAGAGGTACTCCGGGTAGAATGAAATGTTCACCGTAGATGGAGCCAGGTTTATCGTGGTGGTCCCACTGGTCTTGCCTGTCACGTAACGGCTCGCGGCTCCGTGGTTGACGGGACTTTGAATGGAATACGGATAGGTGCCGCTTGGCTCGGCAAACTGAATCTCAGGTGTGGTGGAACCACTGGTAGTCCCGTTGAGCGTCACGTTCCACAAACAGTTGGCAGGAAGGCCCGTCTCGGTAAAGGTCGCGTTGAAGGTCTTGTTGACGAATGTGGCAGCCTCCAGTGTCACGCCATTTACCGTCACGTCCGCAGGATTATTCGAGCCCGTGTAGCTGCCTGTGCAAATGAAGGGGGCAGTAGGGAGGAAGCAAACCCCTGTCCAGCCGCTAAACTCAACGTTTGGGCTCGTAGGGACCGCCGTAATGACGATGTTGGCCCCTGTATCTTCGTAAGTGATCCCTGGAAAGACCAAGCCGTCACCTGTTGGAGCCGCGGACATCAGAATGAGATACTGCTCCGTATAAGTGATCCGAATGGGAGCAGGCGATGAGCCGCTCACCGTCACTGTTCCCACTGAAGGAGAGGCAACGTACTGGTTCGTGGAGAACCCGGAATAGGAGATGCCGGCCGCGATCGGCGAGTCAACTGTGTACTGGTAGGTGTTGTCATCAGGTACGCTGAACACGACATCGGCAGTGGTAGAAACCATGCTCACCTTCTGGTTGCCTATGGTCATGTTCACGTACCAGGATGTTCCAGAAGCGAGGCCACTCTCAACGAAGGTAACACTGTAATTCGACTGAACCACAGCGGAAACTGCGGTTATCGAGCGAATCACCTGCGGCCGCGTGGGACTAGAGGTACTTCCAGGTCCACCTATCCCCTGAAGCAAGATCAAGACGGCAACCGTGGCCACCACAGTACCGAGGAATGTAATGGAGTGGCCGGGGACCCTCGATTCTAGGCAAGATGCGCTCCGACGAATCCGCTGGGGCATGCAGGATGATAGCGCGGGTGCCTCTTTAACGTTTTGCGGACTCCTGCGCGGCTGGAGTCGGCTTCTGTCTCTCGGGTGGACGCCTATATCTCCAATATTCCACTCCGACCGCTGCGACCGCAATGGCAAGCGCTGAGAAGAGCGTGGCCACAGCCAGGATACTGATAGTGGTGATGTTTCCCCACGTTGGCTGGTTTGGCGGAACGTAGAAACTGACGTTGACTGAGAAGACCATTCCAGGCGTATTGTATATGAAAGCCGTCACATTGACCCAGACTCTCGCCACGTCAATCTTGGTTCCAGCCGTATAGTTTGTCTCGAAGTCTCCCTGCGCGTCGGTCCATCCAGTCTGCGATGCAAGTCTGCCACCCTGTCCCGCAGCACCCATCTCAACGAATGCTCCGTCAAGCGCAAAGCCACTCAGTAGAGAGGTAAGGCGGGCTACGAACTTGGCGGTGGAGTTGGGCAAGACGTACTTGGGCTCCGTGAAGAACCCTACGCTCGCAGGACCGTGGCCCCATGTAACCAGAAACATGATGACCCCGCTCCCAGCAAACTGCGAGGTACTGAGTTCCGTAACGTTGAACGCTACCGCCTCGGTCATGTTGCTGGTCGTGATTGGCGTAGAATACTCCACATCGTAGAACCCAGGTGCCGGGCTGATCCATTCAGAGAGCGTACCGCTCTCAATCGACGCCTCCACCCCGCCTACCGATACATGTGTATGATCACCGCTCACATTATCGAGTGACAATTGAATCCCTGTGCTAGCCATGCTGGGTAGGCTCGTGTAGTTCGCAGCTACCATGACCCTGACACCAGGATATGTTGGGGTCACAGTGAATGGCATTGTCGCAACGCCGGTGGTGTATCCCGAATCGAAAACTGTGACTGTCAAAGTGCCAGTAACGTTCGCGGACACTTGGGGGACCATGAGTTCGGAGGCAAAACGTCCATCCATTGCCACGCTCCCTGTCGGAGGGTAAAAAGCCCCCAAGGTAGCATTCAAGATCACTGAGGCTCCAGGGACCAAGGCGTCATTTATGGCTACGTGAGTGGCCAGAAGGAGGCCATCTGATGCGCCAGACGCAATGGTGCTCTGAGCCAGGCGAACCACAGGTATCAGGGAGGGACCAGTTACGGGATTGATTAGCATGAGCACTTCTCCGAGTCCATGTGCGAACCCAGGAACTGTGACGTTGGCCCAGACGGCGAACTGAGAAGTCTGTAGCGAGACAGGCGAATCGAACGTTGCAGTGAACTCGCCAGCCGCGTTCGTTGTACCTGATACTGGCGAGATGGTTCCCTGGCTCGAACTCAAGGTCACGGCAGCATTTGGCACGGGCTGCCCGCCGAAGTAGACCTGCACGTTGAGCGGTGTGCTCTCTCCAGCGATAAGTGTCGAGTTCTCGGGCTCGATCGACACGATGGGAACCTTCGGGAGAACCGGGCAGGTCCCGCTGACGTTCCCCACTGTCAGGCAGAGAGTAGCCCATCCTCCGCGCATAGGGGTCGACGAATCGTTGGCAACGACTGTCACAAGGTAACTTCCGTTCCTAGAATAGGAATGCGTCATGAACGCACCGTCCGATGCCCAGCTCGACTCGTACGTACCGTCACCGAAGAAGTAGGCGAAGCGGTAGGGGCCGGTCCCTCCGCCTACTCCTGCCTGGAAAGTGACGATCTGTTGAGCTGAAACGGCGAGCGAAGTTGCGTTGAACGATACTACGAGAGGTCCACCATTGTCGACATTGATCACCACCGGATTGGACATCGTCGCGTTGGCTTCCTTGCCGTATCCTGCTGCGAAGACCACATACGCCCCGGCCCTGGTGTAATTGACATGGGTCCAGGGAACGCGGGTAGTGGAGGAATTCGACTCCTGATACGGAACGCCAACGTCACCAATGTAGAACTGGTAGCGAACAGGGGTTGCCGTCCCGTTCCAAGGCGTGGCCGAGAGATTCACTGGCAACGGATCCCAAGGATACTGAGTCGTCCCCGCCATCGGGCTGGCCGCAATCAGCATCTGCCCCGTCCCAGCGACAGAGACCGTCTGGTTGATCACACTGCTGAGGAGGTTGGAGAAATTCGGTGTACCTATCCCGGTCACTGGATTCCAGCCGTACCCTGCTGAGAACCCGTTGTTCCCGATCACGACCGGGTGGAAATCCCTTGTGTAACTGGGGGAGTTCAGGATGTCGTAGAATGAGGGAGCAAGGAAGCCTGGCGGGCCACCACCTCTTGCCTCGCCAATCAAGGCGCCCATTCCGGCCCACTGCGGGGCCGCATCGCTCGTTCCCTCCACGTAATCAGATGAGCCATTGTAGATGATCGCAAGGGCATCTGCGGCGACCAGGGATACGTCCGGAACACCGCGAGTGGAGTTGTTGTAACGATCGAAGCCTGTTCCCATCTGCCACGAAGGTCGTGGAAGGGTTGAGAATCCACCTCCGGAACCCCCACCATTGAACCAGCAGTATTGCTCTGTTCCATTCCATGCGGTCTCTGACCCGTAGCCACCTGTCGTTCCCAAGGTAAGGACTGTCCCCCCGACTCCGATGGCATGAGGATCGGATGCGGGATACCAGGGAGTGAACTCCAGCGTCCCCCCATTCGCCCCGCAATCTCCGCTGGCCACGAATACATCCATCCCTTCCGAATCGGCCTGGGCCAAGACCGGTGCTATGGTCGCCATCGAACCATCGGAAGATGCGTTGCATTGGTATGTACAGGGTCCGCTGAACCCGTTGTACAGTCCGATCTCGGGCTCCCCCCACGAGAGGGATATGACGTCCACGCTCCTAGTTGCCACGAGCCAGTCCAGGCCGAAATACAGGCCGTAAGCACTGTTCGGGGAAAGGACGAGGATCAGGTTTGCAAGCGGTGCAGTTGCATGGGCCCACTCCGTGTCAAGGGCAACCTCAAGGCCCCATCCGGAGGAGGGTGAGTTGTTCATATTGCCCCCTGGAATCGGATATGCTATCGAGAGTGTCGGGGCTGAGAGGTTGAAACAGGAGCTGAAGTTTGCCAGGTCTCCAGCGACGACAGGGGCAGGAGTTGCGGAGTCGTAGGCGTCAACGATGCCAATGGTCTCGCCCTGGCCTTTCAAACCCCGGTTCAGAACGGGAGTCACGTTGTAGGCATCCTGGACATTGCTTGGTGTAAGCGTACTGGAGTAGTTCGCTGGACACGAACGCCCCTCGATCTCAGTGGAGGGGATTTGGCCGTGGGCACCCAGCGTCGGCATCATGGCTTCGGAATCGCCGGGTGGGAAGAGCGCTACTATGGGTACGCTCGATGGAATGGTGGGTGGAACAGTGAAGGCCATCGTGGTTCCGCCTGCAGGAGTAGAATATTCCGCAAGCTTGGTGCCAAAGGCCTTCTCGAACGATGATGCCGTTCCGGTTATCAACCAGACGAGCGCGCCGGATGGGGCTTTCACTGAGAATCCGTTGCTGTAAAGATAGGATAGGGCGGCACTCCTTCCGCCGAGGTCGGAGAGTGTGACGGTTGTCGTGAGGATCTCAGTAGCAGAAGGGGTTCCCATCAACGCGTAGGATCCTTCATGTTCTGGGGCGCCAAGAGCTACCGGAGCCTCGAGCTGCCTGGTCGAACCCGGTGAGACGGGGCTTGGGGACTGCGCTGCGGTCGAGGCGCGGCCTGACGGCACCATCCCGGTCGGAAGGCAGAGGATAATGAGGCAAAGTAGGATTAGTAGTGTGGATAGCGCCTTTCGGGCCATAAAGTGATAAGAGCAACCCAAGCCTTTACGCTATCTCCTTGTATATTGTGACCAAAGAATCGACCGTACGGTCCCAGGAGAAGCTCCTCTCAACTCTCTCAAAGCCGGCCTTGCCGAACCGTTTCGCGAGCTTCCTGTCGGAGACGAACTCATGCATGGCCCTCCGCAGTTCCCACACGTTTCCATAAGGTACGAGGAGCGCTGTTTCTCCCTCGGCCACTGCCTCAGGGATTCCACCGACGCGCGTAGCCACTATGGGTATGCCTGCGGCCATAGCCTCCAACAGAACGAGCCCAAAGGCCTCGTACTCGGAGGGCAGGACGAAAAGAGTGGCCCCGGCGAATACTGAAACGTAGTCATGGATGTCCTTCAGGTTGCCCAGGATCCGGATCTCGTTCTCAACGCCTAGCTCGGCCGCCCGCTTCTCGATAGTGGAACGCATGCCCCAGTCCTCACCGACCAGGACCAGGGGTAGGCGATCTGACGGCGAGAGCCCTGCCCATGCTTCGATAAGGTGGGGAAGACCCTTGTTAGGAGCAAGGCGGCCCGCAAAGAGGATATAGTCCTTGGGCAGCCCGAGCCGAATATTCGCTCCATCGTGGGACGGAACGTCCTTCCAAATGTCCCAGGAGAGACCTGGAGGCACGATATGTATCTTGTCCTTGTTCACGAAATCGCTAACCTCGTCTCGCTCGCGCTTGGTCTCCACGATTATGGCGTCAGCACGATCATATACCGTAACACCAAAGAGGTGGTCCTGTCCGCGCAGCATGGTCCTTCTCCAGCGCGATTCGTCCCTTGCGGCTGGGTGATAGTGGGTCGAAACCACGAGCGGGGTTGACGCGACACCTGCTGCCAGGGACGATTGCAGAAGGTGTCCATACCTGTGAGAATGGGAATGGATCACATCCGGTTCCCATCGAACCAGGCTCTCCGTAAGTCCAGGGAGAATCGGCATTGTAAGACCAGGCAGGAGCTGCCGTATGACCGGGAACCTCTCCACCTTGATACCGTCGACCTCGGTAGAAGGATGTTCATGTCGGACCCAGTTCCCCTCGTCATACAGGTCACTCGAGAAGACCCTCACTGTGTGGCCACGGGCCTTGAGCTTGGATGAGACCTCCCTTACGAACGTCTCCACGCCACCCGGGGCGTCATAGCGCAGCAATACCTGGGCGATCTTCATCGAGCCTCCTTCCCACCAATCACTTCCCTGTAGATAGATTCCAGAGATGAAACTACCCGTTCCCAAGTATGCAGAGGCACGGTCACATCTCGTCCATATGCCCCCATCAGGCGGGCGTTCCCGGTTTCATCGAGTATCATGCGAATCTTCTGAGCAAGCTCTGGTGCATTTCCCGATTCGAAGAGCAGTCCATTCTTTCCATCCACCACAACTCCAGGGATTCCACCTACTCTGGATGCTACCACCGGAGTTCCCTGGGCCATCGCCTCGAGAAGTACCAGCCCGAACGCCTCGTATTCGGATGGCAGGACCAGGGCCTCGGCATCCGCGTACGCCGACACCAGTAACCTTCCGTCGTCAACCCAACCCACCAGCTTCACCTTGTCCGCGATTCCGAGGGCACGAACCTCCCTCTGCAATTCGTCCCTATGCCCTCCATCCTCTCCCACCACCGCGAGAGAAAGACCGGGGTAGTCTGCTGCGAGGGATGCAAACGCCTTTGCGAGGAGGTTGAGCCCCTTGTTAGATGCAAGTCTACCTACGAAGATGAGATACCGACCCTTTATGTCATATTTCTCGCGGAATGGATGAGATCCATCTTGAGGAGCAGGGATAGGAGAGTATCCCGGCGGGACGAACGATATCTGTGGAAGATCGGGGACCACCTCCCGCATCAGCCTTTCCTCCTCCTTCGTCTGGAGGATCAGGCGTGATGCATGCCTTAACACATGCGCAGCAGCATGCCGGTCGTAGAACTCCCTCAGTCTCTTCCGGCCAGCCCCTCCCCAGATCGACCAAGTAGGGTGATAGTGAGCGGTGACGACGTATGGGATACCATCCAGGCGTTCTGCGAAAAGGGCCGAGAACATCTGGTACGTGCCGTAGGTGTGCACATGGACCACATCCGGTCGTTCCTTCCTGAGGTCGAGAGCGAGCCCTGGCAGGAAGGGATAGTGAAGATCACCAGGTAGCGAAACAGCTCGATGGCGATGGATGGGAATACCGTCAGCAGTTGTGCTCTCCTCGATGACATCCGGAGAGAGACGGGCCCAGGGGATCTCCGTGTAGAGGTCGCTGGTGACCACCCTTGCGTCAACCCCCCTCTGCCGCAACCGGATGACCACCTCACGCACATGGCGTTCCACTCCGCCGGGTCCGGGGGGATACCTTGTGGAAACGTGGACTACCTTCATAGTTGTGGAGCAAAAGCATCCCACCCGATGTCTGGAAGCGGCAACACTTTCTTACCGCTCATGAGGATGTTGGATCTGTGAGCGCCTTTCCGCTCGGTGAGCTCACCTATGAAGGTGAGCCTGCCTCCCACGCGTCCCACCGCCTCCTTGGCTGCCTTCGCCCTCCTTGGAGGAATTGCCACAAGAAGCTCGTAGTCACCGCCAATGAATGCTACTTCTGTTGGGGATCTGCCAAGCTTGGATGCCACCTTCGGCACTTCGGGGTCGAGAGGGAGTTTTCCTTCGTCAACGATAGCCGACAGGCCGCTTGCCTCTGTGAGCAATCGAACTGAGAGGGCCAGGCCATCTGAGGTGTCGAGGGCTGCCGTCGCGAAATCCCTCAGCACAGTTCCCTCTTTGAGCCTAGGACCTACGGTCAAGAGCCTCTGGAGCGATCTCTCCCCGCCAACGAGGTCATGCTTCCACGCGAGGTAGGCCGAGCCGCCCCTACCCACCGTTCCGGTGGTGGCGATCAGGTCTCCGTCATGGCCACCTCCTCTGGGCATCAGGTGCCCTGCAACTCCTTCCCCCAGCGCCATGGCAACTACCGCCCGGACCTTGGCTCTCTTGGTATCCCCTCCAACCAGATGGACCCTAGCTGATCGTGCCGCCTCTTCCAGTCCGATCACCACCTCTTCGGCCCACCTTGCCTCAGTTTTCGGGGGCAACAGGAGGTCCAGGAGCAATCCCAATGGCAGGCCACCTTTGGCGGCAATATCGGAAAGGTTCACGTTTGCCGCAAAGCGGCCCACGAGACGGGGGGGAGCATCACTGGGAAAATGCGTTCCTTCGGCAACAGCGTCGGTGGTAAGCAATAGAACCCGCCTTCCCATCCAGGGAAGTGCCGCGCAATCGTCACCAAGTGGCAATTGGTCGGTGTTGCTGGACGGCAACAGGTCTATCAGCCGCCTGTGGAACCCGGCCTCGGTCAGGTCACTGAGGGTCTTCCTTCTGGCCATGTGCCGGTATAAGGTAAGCCTGTCCTTGGGAAGAAAGTTGCCCTATACCCAAAGTGCTGGGGGGAAAGGGTGCCCTCACTTGTAAGGCACGAAGTCCTTCCCGAGCAGCTCCCGACCCATGATGATGCGCATGATGTTGAGCCCACCCTCAGCACCGACCATGTAGCTCATCACCCCGCGGAACCCCAGCTCGAGTCCGACCTCCTTCGTGTACCCGGAGGCTCCGAACCACATCATGACCTTCTTGTACGTGTCAAATGCCACCTGTGGGGCCATGAGCTTTACCGAGGCCACAGCCAGGTCCACGTCTGAGTGGTGACCTCCAGGGCCCGAGAATACCTTCTGGTCCACTATCCATGCCGCCTTCCGGCACTGCCACTTCACGGCTTCCACCAGGGCATACTGATCGGCGAGCTCGAACTGTATCCCCTCGAACTTCCCGAGAGGGCTTCCAAAGACGTTCCTCGCCTTGATGTATTCCATTCCGGTCTCAAGGGCACGTTCGGCCGCGCCCACGCAGGCCGCAGCCACAAAGGTACGGGCCACCGAGAAGCCTTCCATCGCCAACCCGAACCCCTTTGCCTCCTTTCCGACAAGATACTTCTCTGGAACGCGGACCTCGTCGTAGACAAGGGAGCCGGTTGATATTCCCATACGGCCCATGTTCTTGGTCCGAATGACCTCGACCCCCTTTGCCTGGGTCGGAACGTAGATGATGCTGAACCCTTCCTTGTCCGTCGATTTTGTGATCGTGAGATGGCCGCCGCCCCTCTCCTTCGCCTCAGTCACGCCAGATATGAAGGCCTTCTCACCGTTTATGACGAACTCTTTTCCATCGCGCCTGGAGGTCGTCTTCATACCGGCCAGATCGCTTCCGCCACCGGGTTCCGTGCTGGAAACGCCCAGGAAGTGCTTTCCCTGGCAAACCGGAGGCAGGACCTCCTTCTTCACTTCTTCAGTCCCATGACGAGATAGCAAGTAGCCCCAGCCAGCCTCGAGCAGGAAAAAGACGGCAGTGGCCATGGAGATGTCGCCTCTTCCGATCTCCTCCGCGACAAGTTCGGTCTGAACCGCAGTCGCTCCCATCCCACCATACGCGTCCGAGGCGGGCATTGCAAGTAACCCCAAACGGGCCATTTCGTCAAGGATGTCTTGCGGTATGACCGCCTTCTCGTCTATCTCCTTCTCACGGGGACGGAGAACCTCATCACCAAACCGGCGTACTGTCTCCTGTATAGCCTTGTCTTCCTCGCTCAGATTGAAGTCCATGGCCATCCACTATCAGGATGTCTATGTATCCCTTGCGGAGGAGCCAATAGGCTTAACGATTGGATTCAGGCACGGGTGATGGCCTCGAGTCTGCCGTCTATGGGGGAGAAGAGCTCATGTCCTCTCTGCTTGGTCAGGACACAGGACCGGAAGCCATGCTTGGATCGTCTGTTGCAGTGCTGGCCTCGCTCGTTGGGCTCACTGTCTTGTCTCTTGCCCTGGCGATCTTGGCAGGAAGGAAGTACTTGCTCGACAAGACTCGCGCGCTTTTCTTCTGGACAGTAGGGCTTGCACTTGTCTTCGTTACGGTCGCTGAAGAGGCACTCCTCTACTGGGGTACCTGGTCGCAGCTCCTGATCCAATCATATGTTTTCTTCGTGGCAGCTTTGGTCGGTGTGCTCTCCCTAGGATCCGCTGAACTATCACTCTCTTATCGGTTGCGATTGGTCTATGGAGGCTACATTGTGGCCGCAACTGTCCTCATGGGAGTTCTCACGTTCACAACGACTTTCTCATCGAGTGTCATGCTGCAAAGTGGCGTGGTAACCGGACTTCCGCCCACCCTGGTTCAGGAAGGGTCGATCCTACTGACAGTGCCTGGAGCCCTTCTCATGATCATAGCCTCCCTGCTGGCAGTCATCCGGAAGAAAAGATGGAACATGCTATACATTGCGACGGGGGCCATCGTCCTTAGCGCATCTGGTTCGCTCTACGTGGCATCTGCTCCGGTCACGCTCTATTACGGAGAGTTCATCGGCATCTTCCTCCTATTCCTCGGGTTCATCAATGTCCCGCTGTTTCGTTCTGAAATGCCTCTGCCTATCGCCGGAACCAAGGGTTCCTGAACCGCACGGCACGATCCCGTAGACTTTCAGCTGAGTGCGGAGTTTCGGCCGAGAGACACGACAGCCAATTCTCTGGCCCAACAACGCTTAAGACCTCTATGATTGATGCCTTCGAACGAGGGAATAGAAATGGTCAAGGTAGCCATTAACGGATTCGGTCGGATTGGGCGTCATATCGTCAGAGCCATACACCAGAAGAAGAGCAAACTCGAAGTCGTTGCAGTGAATGATATCACTGATGCCAAGACACTGGCACACCTGCTGAAGTACGATTCCACGTACGGCATATTCAATGACGAAGTCAAAGCCAGTGAGAAATCGATCTCGGTAGCGGGCAAGGACATCACCGTGCTGACCGTCAAGGACCCGGCTCAACTTCCCTGGAAGTCAATGGGCGTCGATTACGTGGTTGAGTCCACCGGGCTCTTCACCGAGGCCCCAAAGGCCGCCGCCCACATCACAGCCGGTGCCAAGCGGGTGGTCATCTCCGCGCCAGCAAAGGGAGAGGACCTGACTGTCGTCATGGGGGTAAACGAACAGATGTACGACCCTCAGAAACACCACATCCTCTCGAATGCTTCTTGCACCACCAACTGTCTTGCACCTGTGGCCAAGGTTCTCTTCGATAACTTCGGCATCAAGAAGGCACAAATGACAACTATCCACGCGTACACGATGGACCAGAGGCTACTCGATGCTCCCCACAGGGACCTCAGGCGTGCTCGCGCATCGGCTGTGTCCATGATACCCACGACCACCGGAGCCGCGAAGGCGCTTGCTTTGGTCATGCCCCAACTCAAGGGAAAGTTCGATGGAATCTCAATACGCGTACCGACCCAGACTGTCTCTCTCGTGGACCTGGTCGCCGAGCTGGAGAAGGATACTACTGTCGAAGCGATCAACGCGGCTTTCCGAAAGGAGGCTGCTGGGAAGATGAAGGGATACCTTGCCGTCTCCGACGAGCCGCTCGTCTCGGTGGACTTCAGAGGGAACACCAATTCATCGATCGTCGATTCGGCTTACACGATGATGGTGGGCGCGAACTTCGTCAAGGTCCTATCCTGGTACGACAATGAGTGGGGCTACGCCAACAGGGTCGTAGACCTGTTGGACCTGATGGCATCGAAGGAGTAGGCTCCGACACAGTACCCAGTGCATTCACATGCAATGGGACTTTGAACTCGCGGCCGGCATCCTCATCCTGCTCTATGCCACAGTCGTAACCCGGCAGGTTCTCACCAGGGGTCCGTCCCTCTCGATCCTCTTCCTGGTAGCAGGAGGGGCGATGGTCCTGTTCGGTGTCATCAGTCCGCAGGTGGCCCTCGGTTCGATCAACTTCACGATCATCGCATTCCTCTTCGCGATGTTCATTTTTGCGGTAGGCCTGGACAGGGCAGGAGTACTGGCGCACCTGGCCAGCTGGTTGGTTTCCCGCGGGCGGAACATTGAGACCGTCCCGTTCTATCTCTTCGTTGGCATAGGACTCGTCTCTGCCATCGTTGTGAACGATGCCCTGGTGCTTCTTGGAGTGCCATTGATACTTGCGCTTTCGAAGCGCATTGGAACCCCGCCCGTTCCCTTGCTCCTCACGATGGCCTTCGCTGTGACGGTCGGTAGCGTGATGACCCCGATAGGGAATCCACAAAACACCCTTGTCGCCCTGTCGAGCGGAATCTCCTTCCCATTTGCCACTTTTGGGGAGTATCTGGTGATTCCTACCATTGTGAATCTAATCATAGGTGGGTGGCTGATGATGAAGTGGTTCGGCCCCAAGCTGAAGTCCGATGCTGCCAAGAGGCTGGGCGATGTCGAGCGCAAACCCGTCCATCTCTTCCCATTTGAGCCGAAAGAGGGGTGGGCCCGGTGGATCCGGCTCAATCCATCGGTCCTGATCTTCCCAGCGACCCTGGGAGTCATGGTAGTGAGCGATGTTGGCGCAGCCTTGGGCCGCCTCCCTGACTACCCTATCTGGGCCATCTCCCTTGTTGGAGCACTCCTTCTACTCCTCGTCCAACCCTCGAGCAAGGAACTTCTCAATGGGGTCGACTGGAACACGCTACTGCTATTCGTGGGACTGTTCGTGGTCATGGGAGGGGTCGCAGCGGCCGGGCTCTTCAGTTCCATGGGTAGCATCTTTCCGATACCCCCTGCCTCTCATGCCGGCTCCCAGCCTGTTGCCATTGGGACAGTGATGGTATCCAGCCTCTTTGGCAGCCAGTTATTGTCGAACGTTCCATGGGCAGCTCTCAGCATCCCTCTCCTATCCGGGCTCGGATACGGGGTGGCCACCCCACGAGTCTGGATGGCCCTCGCTGCGGGATGCACGCTTGCCGGGAACGTGACTCTCTTGGGCGCAGCGAGCAATCTCATCGTTGTGAACCGGGCGGAGAAAGAAGGGGTACGGATAGGATTCGTTGATTTCCTGAAGTATGGACTGCCGCTGACCGTCGTGATGTTTGGGGTAGTCTTCGGCTGTCTGCTCGTAGGGATATAGGTCTCGTTCGAGCCTGAGCGTTGCAACCCAGTCCCTGTTGTTAGGGAGATGCCCCGATTCGTTATATGCCCGGAAATGCTTGCCGGACTCGAGGCTCTCTCTCGATGTTCGCACCCAGTCAAAATCACAGGGAGAGTCCGCTGGTGGACTTGTGGTCGAGACCGGAGCTCATGAAGGTCTATCAGAAGGGAAACCCGGTGTGCCTTAATGTTGAGATAGACAAGAGGTGCGCTGGTGGATGCACGTATTGCTACGCGAGTTCCAGTGATTCAAGCAAATTGCAATCTGACAACCTCCCATTCGAGAAGTTCAATGAGGTCTTGTCAAAGATGAAGGCGAAGTTCGGGACCAAGGCCGTTTACCTCTATGGCGGCGACCAACTTCTCCATCCCGACTGCAAGAGCATGGTCTTCTCGGCGATCGATATGGGATTTCACGTAATCATGCCCCTCGCGGGCTTGATATCGCGCACTAACGCCGGCTGGCTGACAGAAGCTCATCAAACCGCCAAGGCCCGCGACCAGGAATTCATCGTTGGCATTCACATTGACACCTTGGACCAGAATGTGTACAATCAGGTCAACAACTCACCAGGAACTCTTCAGGCGAAGATCGATGGGTATCGCTGTCTCCTCGACACGGGATTCCCTCCTTCGCACATCTATGGATGCCCCACCCTCACAAATCAATCTGCACCGACCATCATCAACTTGATGAACTGGTTCTATGGCCAAGGTGCAAGACATGTCGTAATTGCTCCGTTCCGACCAGTCGGATTCGGCAAGAAGGAGGGGGCTAGATGGGAGCCGTCACTCTCTCAGATACGGGAGGCTTTCCAGTATCGCGCCAAGGTTGAGGGGAACCATCTGCTCTCAGTGGGAAGCACTGACGGGCGATACGCTTGTCAGTCCCACATTGCCATTACCGCGAATGGGGACGTGATACCCTGCCTGCTCCTTGCAGATATGCCTTCGGGCAATGTCTTTCAGGAAGATGTCGTGAGTATCGTCAAACGAGGAAAGGAACAGCTCCTGTTGAAAATGCCAGTCAAGGGTCCGTGCGCAAGGTGCGTTTCCCGTTTCACTTGCTGCGGGTGCCGCGCGAACGCCCACATTTACCTGGGGGACATCACCGCTTCGGACCCAAAGTGCTTTTTCAATCCTGAAGCCCCGGAGAGATGCCTGTAGACCATACGATTGGTGTCTTCTGTGAACGATCTTCTGTTCCTTGCTTACATCGGCACGATCGTGGTCTTTGCGATCAGTGTGGTCCTGGTCGCGGTTAGAGGAAACGTTCTTTTCCCTCGCAATCAGCTCCGGTTCCTCCTGGCGTATTTCGGGTCGTGGGGGGTTGCCATTGGTGTCTTGTTAGCCTCAGAATGGAACTCTCCGTACAATGCCAATTTCCACCTCGACCCTTTCTGGTTCCTGATCTACATTGGGCTCATTGGATGCGCAATGTTTGTGGCCTTTCTGCTGGTGATTGAAATGCACTACAGACATGTTCCCAACCTACCCTGGATTGGAGGAGCGGTGTTTGTTGTGATCCTGGCAGGTCTCTCCCTCAGTGCGTTCACGCTTTCGAATTCATCTGCAACTGCATACCCCTGGGGATTCTATTTGGCAGGAGAATGTGCAATGGGTTTGGGCGTTGCAGCTTTCATGTTGCTTGCCACGAAGAGCTTCCAGGATTCTGCGAATTCCGGACAAATATCCGGCGAGCAGCAGTTAGGGTTTCTCACAATTGGTATAATGGCGCTGTTGATGGTCATTGGGCTGATCATCTATGCACTGGTCTTCCCTTTCATGGATTTCTCTGCTCCGTTCAACCCTTCCCTGACCGTCTGGTGGCTCTATTGGGTTGGAGGTGCGTCCATAGCAATGCTGGTCGTCATTCAGAGAACCTATGAGATGGTCATCCACCGCTAACTGCAAGGGAAGGGCAGTGGGACCTCTCGCAGTACCCTAGTGGATAGAGATTGGTGCCGGGGCGGGCTCAGATGAAGATTGACTGCGTTTGGCTCTCAATCCCAGCCCCTTCTGTTGCGGATGGTGGGCAAACTTGTTGTGCCTGTGAGAGCCCAGAACCTCCTCGCCGAACAATACTACTGCCCCCCCAACCAGAACGATAATGGCAGCTAGCCAGAAAGTGTACTGGAAGGCTATCAATTTCGGAAGGGTTACCCCGTAGTAGACAATAACGTAGGCCGCAAGTATCGAGCCGACGATAGGGGTGCCCACGCTTCCGCCCAGGTTGCGGAACACATTGTTCATGGCCGTGGCCTGTCCCATGTCCTTTGGATCAACGGTAAGGATGAGCATGTTGATTATTGATGCATTGAGGAGAGCGAGTCCTGCTCCGGCCGCTACCTCGTATACGAGAATCTGGTCTAGCGTTGTCGCCCAAGATAGCAACATGAACCCGAAGCTCGTGAGAATCGCCCCCCCTAGCGCAAGAGGCTTGACTCCGACTTGGGAAACAACGATGCTAGCTACGATAGATACGCCCATCATCGATAGAGCAAGCGGGACGATGTCGATACCGGCCTGGAGTATGTCCAGGTTGAAGCCGCCGGATATGAGGGGATACTCGAACCTGTAGATGAGCGCGAACATGGCCATGAACATGCCCAGGCCGGTCACGGTAAGGACAACATTGGTCACCACCACGTTCCTCTCCTCTAGGAGCTTAGGGTCGACAATGGGCTCACCCCCTCGCGCCTTCCACCGGCTCTCCCATAGAGCAAAGGGAACCAGCAACAGGAGGCCTGCCCCCAGGAATCCCAAAGTTAGGGATGAGGTCCAACCCCACATCTGTCCCTCCGAGAGTGCGGCTACAATCCCTGCGAGGGATCCTCCGAGCAACGCCGCGCCCCCATAGTCCACATGAGTGTCAGGTCGGCGGTATGTAGACTCTCGTATCACGATGAACACGGCGACCGTCAACAGAAGAACGAAAGGTATGGCCGTGTGATAGGTTACGCGCCATCCCCAAGTCTGGGACACCCAGGAGCCAAGGGGGAGACTGACCGCGAATCCGATGCCGAACACCGCACTTAGAAGACCTTGCGCGCGGGGGACTAGCTCCCTGGGGAACTCCTCCCTGACAAGGGACATGCCGAGCGGCATTATGGTCAGCCCGATCCCTTGAACCGTACGAGCTGCGACCATGAAACCGAAGTTGGGCGAAAACCCTGTTGCCGAGACCGCGGCAGCGTAGGCGACCATGACATACATCATCACCTTGCGCTTCCCGTAGATGTCCCCCAGCTTCCCTACTACAGGGCTCAGGGCGACTCCCGAGATTGCGTAGGCGGAAAGGATAAGACTTACCTGGGCAGTGTCGACGTTGAAATCGCGTTGAATGCTAGGGAGGGACGGCAAGAGCATCCCTTCGATGTATAGGACAATCGCCACGATTCCGGCGAGGACCAGCATCACCGAGTAGGAGTATCTCCTGTTGTAGGTCTCCATGGTCTTCGGGACGGGCGATGTTGAATGTGCTGGGGCAGGAGAGACCGCACTAGGTAGACGTATCTCTTCCGTCATCGCCATGCCACCCCCAAAAAAACTAATCTAGGTGAATTCTTCGTGTTCGAACATGAACAACCCGATCACTGCAGTGATGACGAAATATCCCAGCATGATCAATATGCCCTCAAGATAGGTCGGGTTGTACGTCGTGAACGTCCCCCCACCACGACCAGGTATTATGGTTGTGACCACGTGAGGTGGAAGTGTTGACAGGAACGGGTAAGAGACGATGCCCTGGGCATAAGAGATGATGAACCATGGCTCTACCTTCACAAGGTCGGCTATCACTGCCTGAAGCAGGGTAAAACCGAAAATGAAGAGCACCGCGACGACGAGTGTTGCATATGTGCTGGTCTTGAAGAGACTACTAAAGAGGAAGGTCGCTCCCAGAAGGGCAAGAAGATATACAAACGCCAGGAGGAAAGACTCGGCAAAGACATACGATATGTCGCTCGCCCCGAAGTAGTAGACTCCGTTTCCGATGACGATCAGCGCAAAAAACACCACTGCAATGAGGGCCGCTGCAAGGGCTGCGATGTACTTCCCGACGTAGATGGCTGAACGCCTTATGGGCAGGCTCATGAGGAAATACCCGGTCTTGTTCTGGAACTCCCCAGCGAGGGCATCGCCACCAAATATGACACCGGCAAAGACGATCACTATTCCTACGCCACCGCCCCAGATCGAGGAGTAGAAAGTGGGTGCGTCGACCATCAAGGCAACAGGGCGGTAGTATCCGACAATCGCCGTCAGGATGGCACCAAGACAAGCCACGATGCCTAGCATGAGCAGGAACCTCCTCGAGCGCAGGTAATCACGGAACTGGAACCGCGTAAGCTTGAGCACCTGTTCCCAAGTTCTCGGAACAGTTCCCATCGTGCCGCTGCCCTCTGGACCGGACGCAACAACTCCTTCCTTGTCGTTGTCCGCCATGTTGATCAGTCCCCCCTCTCGATCTGTGACATGTAAATCTCCTCAAGCGAGTTCCGCGCCTCGTGGAAGCTCGAAACACCAAGACGCATTCCGACCAGCTCCTCCAGCATTCTCGACTGGGCTTCTCCATCCTCCTTGATGCTCAGCAACAATCGGTTGGGGTCCAGCCGCTCGCATTTCACCACACCTTGCATCCGAGCGATGCGGTTGTTAACGTCAACATCGCTCACCGGCCTGGAAAAAATAACCTCGATAGGTGACGCGCCTTCCGAGAAACGCGACTTCACAGCTTCGAGAGTGTCGTAGAAGAGGAGCTTTCCCTTGTTGAGCAAGGCAACCTCGTCACAGACGTCAACAACTTCGCTCAAGATGTGACTGCTCATGAAGATGAGCCGGTTGTTTCTCTTCAAACCTCGGATGATAGATCGGACCTCGGCCATGCCCCTTGGATCCAACCCTGTGCTTGGTTCGTCAAGAAGCAAGATCTCGGGGTCGCTGAGAAGCGAGGCAGCGATATTGACCCGCTGCTTCATTCCCTTGGAGAACCTTCCCGTCTTGTGGTCTATCCAGTCGGAGATCTTCACTTCCTCCAAGACTACCTTGGTGCGCTCACGAATTTCTGACTCTGTCATCCCCCTCAGGTTGCCCACCATTTCCAGGGCCTCGCGCGGGGTCAGCGACGGATAGATCTCTGGGTTCTCTATCAGTGCACCGGCTCGAGAGAGAGCCGATTTTCGTTCGTTCTGGACCGAAATACCATTGAGTAAGGCATCGCCCTTAGTAGCGAATATCATACCCGTCAGGAGCTTCAATGTAGTTGTCTTCCCTGCGCCATTCGGGCCGAGGAACCCCACGCACTTGGCCCCATTGATCTTCATGTCCAGATCGTCAAGGGCCGTGAAATCCCCAAACTTCTTCGTAAGGTGCACAGTCTGAATAGATATGTCGCTCATTGCTCACCTACCCGCAGTATACCCACTCCTCTGCGTGCATTTGAATAATCCTCAAGCTGAATTATGCTTGAAATCAAGGTTTGGGTTTCCATGAACATGAACCTCGTTGCAACGTATGAGTGATGATACCTCAATAAGCTCTTCCCCTAGGCCTTTGGCATCTGACACGAGACAGCCTGCCAACCGCTCCTTGCGCTTACATCTTTCCGACTTTCCTTTTGATGACCACCGTATGTGGAGTTTCTGCAACGAAGAGCCGTTCTCAATCTACGGGACGAACCTGATGAGGTCTACCCGACCTTCTAGCCTTTGCGACTGAGAACTGGCCTCTCAAGGCCATTTGCCGGCGTTTGTGGTGGTAGGCCAGCGCGAACCTGTGAGCTTCATCTCTCACGTGCCGGAGCAGAAGCATCGGAGGTGAGTTCTTGTCTAGCCTCAGAGGAGCGTTCTTTCCCGGCTGGAACACTTCCTCCTCTCGCTTGGCCAAGCCTATCATGGGCAACGCATCCAGACCGAGACGTTTCGTCGCCTCCAGTGCCGCAGCCACCTGGCCTGCGCCACCGTCAATAAGCAGAAGATCTGGCAGGTTCTTGCCCTCGTCCTTGAGCCTCCTGAGACGGCGCCCAACGACCTCGCGTACCATCGCGAAGTCGTCCATGCCGCGCACTCCCTTTATCCTGAACTTCCGATACTCCGACTTTGCCGGTTCGCCACCCTCGAAGACAACCAGTGATCCCACGGCATTCACACCTTGCAAGATGGAGATATCCACTCCCTCGATCCGGTAAGGAGCTCTTGGCAGGGAAAGAAGTTTCTTCAGTTCCTCCAGGACCGGGTTCGGACCTTCGGTTCCTTTAGCTCTGACCCCGCCAGAGACGAGCCGCGCTTTGGCTGCCGACTCTGCAAGGCCCAGAAGTGAACGCGGACGACCGGACATGGCAACTCGAGACTCTACCCCCTCCTCTCTAAGCCAGGCAATCGTCTCGTCCAGAGGAGGCTCCTTTCCTTCCGACTCGGTCACGGCCTTAGCGACGACCGGAGGAAAGTAAACGACAGGAGGAAGTTCGTTCGAGTTCATGTAGTGCTGCAGGAGGAACTCAGAGATTATCTCCTCGAGAGAGGCCGGCACCCCCTCTGGCGCCTGAAGGAGGTTGGATTCTGCCCCCACCACTTCACCATTCCTGACTTTCACTACCCCCACTGCAACATTGGATGAGCCTGCCTCCTCTGAGGTGGCGACCGCCACCACGTCCATCGTCTCTCCACCCACCATGATTACCCTCTGCCTGTCCTTCAGGGTCTCGAGGGCGCCCAACGCATCGCGCAGGATGGCAGCTCGTTCGAATTCCTGACGGGAAGAGGCCTTCCTCATCTCGCCCTCGACCCACGGGACCACCTCGCCAGCCTTGCCTCGGAGCACCTTGAGAGCGTTCTCCACTCGCTCGCGGTAATGCTCCTCGTCGATGCGGGCAATGCAAGGCGCTGAACAGGTGCCCATGTAGTAGTAGAGACATGCTCTCTTGGGGAGGACTCGGCAGCGGCGGAGGAGGAACGCCTCTGCCAGGACCTTGACGAGGCTCCGCGCCTCTCTTGCGTTCGTATAGGGCCCAAAGAGTACCTGCCCCTTCTGCTTGCGGGGACGTCGAACCATTGAGACTCGCGGGAACTTGTCCCCAAGCGTCATGGACACGTATGGGTAGGACTTGTCATCCTTCAGCAGAACGTTGTAGCGCGGCTGATACTCCCGGACGAGGCTAGCTTCCAGGAGAAGCGCCTCCCGCTCGTTCTTGGTTGGTAGGAACTCCACGCTAGCGTAGTTCGAGGTCAGCAGAGCATCCTTCTCGGTCCTCACATGAAGGTGATCGAGAACGCGCCTCTTCAGGTCCCGGGACTTTCCCACATACAGGACATCCCCTTTGGGCCCACGGAACAAGTACACGCCGGGTGTTGCAGGTGCGGGGAAGGATCCTTCAGCAAAATCCATTACACATTATGTATTGCTCTAACGCTTGAAGATTGCGCCCCTTCCGCATTCACAATGACAACCGGTTAGTCGTCGAGGTCGCAAAGCACGGGGATTTAAGGTCCGTACCCATATCCCAAATAGGGATGGTGAGCGGCTTTGATGGCTCTCAACACTGAGACCTCTGCATCCATGGACTTCACCAACCCCCTCACGGGGCTTGGTGAGACCGAGAAGCGGGTGCTCTCGTATGCCGCAGCCATGGGCAAGGAATTCGACTTCTCCGTTCTGGAAACCGCCACTGAGATGGACGAGGAACAGTTGGCCGAGATGCTGGAAAAGTTGGTCCATCGTGGAATCCTGAAGGAACTCAACTGGGGTGACTCCTATTCCTTTGTCCAAGTGGTGACGCTCGCGCTGGCCTACCGCGACATATCATCGAGCAGGCTGAGGTTGATACACAAGAAGATCGCGGAGGCCTCAGAGAAACTTCATCCGGACCCGACCCCGGATCTCATCCCCGAGATGGGTCGCCATTTCCACTTGGGGGGGGTCCATGAGAAGTCACTCCTCTACAACCGCTATGCCGCGATGCTTGCGAAGGACGCATTTTCCCCGGATGTAGCGATACACTACCTCGAACGGGCTCGGGAAGACATCGCGGCTCTCCCAGGTGACCACAGATTGGAGGAGGCGGACATTCTGAAGGATATCGGTGAGCAGTTCAGTGCGTTGGGAGATGACTCTCGGGCGGACGAGTTCTATGGGGAGAGCCTGAAGAAGCTGCCCGAAGAAGAGGTGACGATGCGCGCCTTGCTCCTCCTGGCGAGGGCAGGTGGTGCCCGTGAGATGGACAACATGGGGTTATCGCACCAGTACTGCGACCAGGCGATACAGCTGCTGGAGAAGGTGAGGCACAGGAAAGGTCTTGCCCTGGCCCATCAGTCTCTCGGCCGGGTAGCCTTCAAGGAAGGGCAATTCGAATTGGGGAGGAAGGAGATGGGTGCGGCGTTAGAACTGCTGGACCCTGAGAAGGACGCGAAGGACTGTGCCCGCTGCTACATCGACCTTGGCAATGTGCATTCCATGTCCGCCGAACCTGCGGAACAGGCCAGGACCCTCAAGTACTACCGAAAGGCCATCCAGCTCCTGGAACCCCTTCACGACTACTATGAGCTCAGCAGGGCCCACAACAATCTGTCTGTCGACATAGGACTCTCCAATCCTCGCGAGGCTCTAGACGAACTCGCGAAGGCACGGCACTACGCTGAGAAGAGCGGTGACAAGCGGTTCATGGGCTGGGTCCTGTTCAACACTGTGTATCTTCTTCTTCCCCTTGGAGAGGAAGCGGAAGCCGCCCGAAACTGCGCCGAGGCTCGCCGAATACTCTCGAAATATTGCGATCCATCGGGCATGCAGCAGGTCACCTTGAGCGAGGGCATGCTCGCCCAGCACCGAAAATCCTTCGAGGATGCTGAGAAGGCTTACCTCGACGCTTTGAAGATGTCGGAGAACCTTGGCTATCCCCCCGTTGTGGTCGAGGCCCTCATGTATCTGGCCACGATGTATGCCGATTGGGGAAAGAACTCCGAGGCGATCAAGGCTGTTTCCCGCATAAGAGAGATAGGTGAAGACAATCTCATGCCCATGACCATTCCCTCTTACCAGGACCTCAAGAAGCGGTTGGGCGTAGAACAAGTTCCCTGAAGATTTGCTCAGGGTTCGAGCTCACTTCGATGATGAATCAGATACGATGGAGGGGAGAGTGCGTTGCCCAACTCGCATCGTGTTCCCGGGCGTGTTGGCGCGTGAGCTGTGAGCGGACCTGACGGGAACTCCTTCTCGCAGGTGCGGTAGGAGGAACTGCGCAGTGTAGGATGCGGGGTTCTTTGACAATTCCTCGGGAGTACCCTCCGCTACGAGCTCTCCCCCTTTCTCCCCTCCCTCTGGCCCCAGATCGATGATGTAATCGGCCGACTTCAGCACATCCATATTGTGCTCTATGACCACGACAGTGTTCCCTCCCGCCCGGAGGCGGAAGAGCACTTCCAGAAGTCTCTTCACATCCTCGAAGTGCAATCCGGTGGTTGGTTCGTCGAGGAGGTATAGGGTGCGCCCGGTCTGAACCTTGGCAAGCTCGTAGGCGATCTTGATCCGCTGAGCTTCTCCTCCCGAGAGCGTCGTGGCGCTCTGACCGAGTTCGATGTATCCGAGCCCCACCTCGGAAAGGAGCTTCAGCCGGTTCGCGATTCGAGGATGAGCTGAGAAGAAGTTTAGTGCCTCCTCCACGGTCATCTTCAGCACATCGGCGATACTCTTTCCCTTGTAGAGAATCTCAAGGGTCTCCTGGTTGAATCGTTTTCCCTTGCACGACTCGCAGGCGACATAGACATCGGGCAGGAAATGCATCTCGTACCTCAGGACTCCATCTCCCTCGCATGCGTCGCAACGTCCTCCTGGGACGTTAAACGAGAACCTGCCCGGCTTGTACCCTCGAGCGCGGGCCTCAGGCAGCATGCAGAACAGCTCTCGCACGGGAGTCAGGATCCCAGTATAGGTTGCAGGGTTTGAGCGAGGTGTCCTCCCGATAGGAGATTGGTCAATGAACAACACTCGGTCCAGTTCGTCCACCCCGTTGATGAAATCGTGCTTTCCGGGCGGGGACTTTCCAGACCCGAAATGCCGTCTCAGAGCCTTGTAGATGATCTCCTCCACCAGCGTGCTCTTTCCGCTCCCAGAGACTCCGCTTATGCAAGTGAACGTTCCAAGAGGAATGCGCACGGTCAGGTCTTTCAGGTTGTTCTCTTTGGCTCCATGAACCTCTATCCACTTCCCAGTCCCCTTCTCCCTGGAAGAAGGAAGTGGTATCGACCGGCGACCCGAAAGGTATTCGCCAGTGAGGGAGTCCTTGGCATCTCCGATCTCCTCTGGAGGGCCACTGAAGAGGACGTTCCCACCATGAACACCCGCCCCGGGGCCCATGTCCACGATCCAATCGGCCGTGCGCATCGTGGCTTCATCGTGCTCCACGACCAGAACTGTGTTCCCGAGGTCCCTGAGCTTCTTCAATGTGGCCAGCAATCGGGCGTGATCTCTGGCATGCAGCCCGATGGATGGTTCGTCCAGGATGTAGAGAACTCCAACGAGGCCACTTCCGATCTGCGTCGCTAATGCGATCCTCTCAGCCTCCCCTCCAGAGAGGGTGCGGCTTGCTCGATCAAGGGTGATGTAACCCAGGCCGACACTGTCCAGGAAACCGAGCCTTGCAAGTATCTCTTTGATGACGCGACCCACGATCGCATTCTCGTGTTGGTTCAGATCCAGCTGACCAAAGAACCGGAGAGCCTCCTCCACTGACATCTCGCCGTAGTCGGAAATAGTCTTTCCGTGAACCGTAACTGCCAGGGCCCCTGGCTTGAGGCGCTTTCCCTTGCACGATGGGCAGGTAGTGAATGTCATCACACCCATGTAGTATTCCTTGGCCCCCTCGCTCTTGGTATCCTTCCAGCGTCGCTCCACGGCACCGACCAGGCCTTCTCGCCTCCATCCGCCATCCCACCAGTGCCAGTTCCTTGCCCGACCGTCCTGTGGTCTCCAACCATGCATCAGTGCGTCCCAGCCCTTGTCTGAGAGTTCTGACACGGGCTTCTCCGGGTCGTAGCCGAAGGCATCACCGAACCGCCTCAGTTCGTCCAGGCCTGGTGTGAGGCCCCAGACCGTAATCGCCCTCGTGAGTGGCTTTGCCTTGTTGGGAATGATGAGGTCAGGGTCGGCATGCAGCGTGGCTCCTATCCCAGAGCACTCCGGGCACGCACCGTACGGATTGTTGAAGGAGAATGTCCGCGGTTCTAGCTCCCCCATGGAGAAACCGCATTCGGGGCACGATTGGGATGCTGAGTAAGGTGTCCGCGCCCCGTCTGGCGAACGGAAGATCACCATTCCGCCAGAGAGCTTCTGGCAAAGCTCGACACCTTCCGCCAGCCTTTCCCTCTCGGATTCTGAGACGGCAATAGTGTCGACCACTACGTCCACTGAGTGCTTCTTCGTCTTCTCCAAATTGATGTTGGTGCCAGGCCACTTTACCTCCACACCATCGACAACTATACGCGTGTAACCCTCCTTCTTGAGCCGTTCAAGGACGTCCTTGTGCTCCCCTTTCTTCTCCTTGACCATTGGTGCCAGCAGGTCCATCCGTTTCCCATCGAAGTTCTGCAAGATGGAGTTCAAGATGGCATCGAGTCCCTGCGCGGAGATCTCGACCTTGTGAGTAGGACAGTGGGGAATACCAATCCTAGCGAAGAGTAGTCGCAGGTAATCGTTAGTCTCAGTGGTTGTGCCCACTGTGGAGCGAGGATTCTGGCTGCCGCTTCGCTGCTCGATCGCAATAGCTGGAGAAAGACCCTCGATGAAATCCACGTCGGGTTTGTCCATCTGTCCAAGGAACTGCCGGGCGTAGGCCGAGAGGCTCTCGATGTAGCGCCGCTGACCCTCAGCGTAAAGAGTGTCGAAGGCAAGGGAACTCTTGCCGGAGCCGCTGACCCCAGTTATCACGATGAGCCTGTTGCGCGGAAGCTCCAGAGTGATGTTCTTCAGGTTGTGCTGCCTGGCACCCCTGATCAGGATCCCCTTCTCTGTCATCAAGCACTTACGGGAAGAGTTGCCCCACCGTTTCTACGAGTCGCTTCATCACGTGTTCCTGAATTCTACGACCAAGCTCTTCCGAAGCACTTGTGGTGTCACCCATGACGCTCTCAGCCCATTCCTCTGGCTTTGGCTCCGAGACAGAATAGCGGTTCCCCTTGTACTGCACGATTGGTCTCTGAGGACCGACCAGCTCGGGAGCGAGGGCCATCACACGGGAGGTCTCCAGGAGTCCTCCGTGGCCATCCGTAGCGGGTGAATCCTTGCCCCTGAGCTCGTAGACGAAATCGTAGTCGCATAGAACCGCGACCTTGAGATCCTTGTGGCCTGAAACCACCTTCCCGGCCCCGTCGCGAAGGGCGGCCATGTGTGCACCGGTCCCGTGACCGGACAGCACGAGCATCATTCTGAATCCCAGCCGGTAGAACTCCTCCAGGACATCCTCAGTCAAGGCTGAGAGCGTGGAAAGGCGAATAGAGATAGTGCCAGGAAACGTGCTGGTGCCAGGACATACCCCATAGACGATTGATGGGGCCACGAGTGCGTTCACCTTCGGAGCCAACTCCTTTGCGGCGGCCTCAGCCTGCAAGAGGTCGGTCTTCAACGGAAGGTGTGGGCCGTGGGATTCTATCGAGCCCACAGGAATGATGAGGAGGCCTTTCCTTTCCTTCTCGATCGTACGCGAATCCATCTCCTCGATGAGGCGACTCTTAGTCGACATAGAAAGTAGAAGGCAATGATGCGTTCTTTAGGATTTCGCAGTACGAACACGCTTGACCATTGCTTGTGGGAGCGCTAGTCGGGGTCACCCATTGTTTTATTCCCCCTCTGCCCCACAGTTGTAGGACCATCGTTGACTAGGACTTATATAACTCACTGCACGTTATGGTATATTGATATGATAGATGGGGGCACGCCGCGTGATGGGTTATCCTGGAATTTCGCGAATTGCAATCGGATACTTGACAGGAATGAGCTCGTTTCGGTATTAGCAGTAGCTCTGACAATTGTGATGGTCGTGTCACCCTCGGCTACACTAACAAGCGCTACACTTTGGAATAACCTCTCGACCAACTCTTCTCCTACGAGTGTCAACCAGGATTCAAGTCAGAACATCGTCGCTTCGAGTGGAAGGGGACTGGGGCCAGTTTCCAGCACAACGGGAGGTCCCAAGACGTCGGATGGGCCCGTCGTTGGTCCCGAATCCACATCGTCTGCAGCCCAATCTTCGCGAGAGCCATCGTCATCTGGATTGGCACCCCCGACCTTCATTCCATCGGGGTCCAGTTCTCTTGCGGCTTCAGACAAATCTGCATCGATTTCCTTGACTGGTTCTCCCCGCCTAGGAAACGGGATGAAGAATGACTCCACACTTGGCGAGGGTGAGAATTGGAATGTAAACACGAGTTCAGTCCAGACTGATTCTTCGGGTCCAACCGGTAACGCTTACCAGTTGCAGCAGTCAGGTTTGGGGTTACCCTATGGCGAACGTATGACGGGTGAACCTGCATTGAGGATCGCGAATTCCCATGCTGATGGTCCAACCGGAATCACTCCACTGGGACTGTCGACCGCAACGATGCTAGGAACGTATAGCGCCTACTACATCAATGAGAATCCTATAGTTAAAGATGATGAGTATGGCAATGTTTTCGCGATATGGGAGGAGTGTGGAGGCTCCTGCACTGGAGGCCAAACTGGAAACTATGAGTATGCGGTCTACGCCGACGTCTATTGCCAGCAAGCCTCAGGAACCTATTGCACGGGGAAGGCGACGACGCAATGGGAGGGAGCAACGGAGCTAAGTACGACTAGCTACGACTTAGGCCCTTACACGTGCATGAACGGACACACAGCTGGTTGCTACTATGGAGATGCCGATATTGATCTCGCGGTTACCCAAACCGGAGAGCCCTGTGTTTCGTATGCGCAACAGGCAACTGGAGCGTTTTACATTGATTGCTATCTTTCAGGAGCATGGACAGGGGACAATGCCGTATGGCTTACGAACTACTACCTCCTTTGGCCGGCCATCGCCTGGGACAGCGGAGGCAGTCTAGACGTAGCATGGTGGTATAGTAACTACTACGTATCGACAAACTGGTACCTGAACCTCACGAAGTTCACTATCACATCCTCGTTCTCTGGCTGGAGTCACACACTAGAAGCAGACCCATTGTATTCCACTTTGGGGTACTACAGCACCACCTATTTGGACACACCGTACCTGGACTTGGCTTGCGAGACTTCCGGGTCCGAGTGTTCGGTGTTCACAACGGGGGCAACTTCGGCAACTGTCTGGGCCATCGAGGTGTACAGCTCCTCGGCAGACTTTGCTTCAGGCAATTCTGGCCCGTACACTGTGCAGTCGGTCACTTGGGCCACAGGTGACTGGAACAGCGGGCAGGGCGCCAGCATGCAAATTGGTCCGGGAACAGCCGCTTACTCGACCACTAGCGCCAATGGCGCCCTGGTCTTCCAGTATGTCAGTACACCAAGCACCACCCCTAGCTACACTATCGAATATGCCTATTCATCGAACGGCTGGACCTCGGCGGGCTCAGTCGGGGCAGTTCCATCCGCCGTAGCAGCCAGTGGTCTCGGATCACCTACCGTGACCATCGAGGGGGCCTCTGCTCCATTTATCACGTGGTGCAGCGGTAGCACAAAGTATGCGTATGTTGCTGGAGCAAACTATCAGAATCCGACTGCGGGCGAGTGGGCAGACTATACATTGACTACCACCGGGGAGGGCACCGATCTTTGGTGCGCTGGCGCCGCCGTGACCTCCAACAGTGCCTTGGGAAACAGTATTCCGTGGCGTGCCGACACTGTTTACGCCACGTCGGCCGACGCGTACTACGCCTATTTCGAAGGGCCTACCATCACCGCTCCGACATCTACATTGACCTCAATGGACGCCTACCAATCGACTACCATCGCAACTACGGACTACGCAGCTATAGCTTCTGGGTTTGGGATTAGCTCGACGTATACTTGGGCAAACCTTCCCCCGGGCTGCCCGAGCACAAGCATTTCGTTCTCGTGTACTCCCACGAGTCCACCGTCTAATCCTACCGCGTACGGTGTCACGGTGTATGCCACGGACTTGGGGGGCTTCACATCGCCGACCATGGACTCGCTGACGATCACCTTGTACATTGATCCTACGGTCTCTGGGATAAGTCCGAGCAAGGCATCGGGAGGTATCGATGCATATCAAACGGTTACCTGGACCGCGACCATCTCCTCCACGGGATCTGGCATCACCACTTATACGTGGTCTCAGTCCTCGGGATCGTTTGGCTGCTCCGGTTCGACAACAACTGACACCTGCACTCCCACGGCAGGCGGTACCTACACTGTGGGTCTGATACTCGAGGATTCCAACGGTTGCTACTCGGGGGGCTCGAGCACCTGTGCCGGCCCCGGCACTGCGTTCTCATCTGCCTCATTCACTGTCTATTCGGACCCGGTCGTTTCCGGATTCTCAGCCAGTCCTACCTCCGGGGGCATTGACGTAAGTCAGAGCACGACCTGGACCCCGACCTACTCCTCCACGGGATCAGGGATTACAACCTTCACGTGGACCGAGTCTTCGGTATCGTTCGGTTGCGCCGACTCGGGGGCAACCAATGCCTGCACTCCTACGGCAGCAGGCTCGTTCACTGTGTCCCTCATAGTGGAAGATTCAAACAGTTGTTATTCGGGCACAGCGGGTTCCTGTTCAAGCCCCGGCACTAAGGTAACGTCCAGTTCCTTTACCGTATACACAGACCCATCGTTTAGCAGCCTAAGTCCGTCCATCGCCTCGGGAAGCATTGAGGCAGGGCAGTCAGTCACGTTCACCGCCACTCCTACCGGTGGTACCGGCACCTACCAGGACTGGTCCTGGACCTCGCTACCCTCTGGCTGCTCCAGCTCTTCGACTGGCACAGAGACTTGCACTCCCTCGATGGGCGGCGTCTACACGATCACTGTTCAGAATGAGGACACCAACAACTACGGCCCTGTTTCGACCTCTATCTCTGGCTACATCGTGATGCCAGCAGGCTCCGAGATTCCCTCTGTCCGGTCAGCAATGATGCCTGCCTCCCCTGCTGAGGTGGGCCAAGCCGTTGCCTTCAATACGACAGCAACTGGCGGTACGGGTGTTTATGAATTATATTCATGGAGCGAGTCCAATATCGACCTGGGCTGCGTGCTCGCGAACTCGCCAATCATCTCGTGTTCGCCTGTGATGTCAGGAACCTACACCGTTTCGATAAACGTCACCGACAGCGACGGCCGTGTCTCGCACACGGAAACCTCGAGCGGATTCACTGTGAACGCTCCCCTGGCCGCTGGGACCGTTTCCACCTCATCGGCAACTATCGATAGCGGACAGTCCATCACCTTGAGCGCTGGAAGCCCCTCTGAAGGAACTCCAACCTACACCTTCCAGTGGCTGTCGGGGTCTTTCGCCACGTGTTCGGACGACATTTTGGTTTCCGGACAGACCACAACGACATACTCGCCATCTCCAACGACGAGCACTTACTATTGTGTTGAGTACGGCGATAGCAGTTCCGGGACGCCCGCCGCAGTAGCCTACTCGAACACCGAGCTGGTTACAGTATATCCCACGCTGACGGCCAATTCCATCACTATGTCATTCCCAACTATCGACTATGGACAGTCGATCACTCTGACCTCTAACCCGGCGGGAGGAACATCGACCTACTTCTATCAGTGGTACTCTTCCTCCTCCAATAGCGGTCCGTGCACTTCAGGAACGGTTGGAGGCACCACTCCCACTAATTCCGTTTCGCCCTCGACAAGCACATACTACTGCTATTACCTCACTGACAGCAGCAGCGGGACTCCAACGGCAAGCGCGAGTTCTGGATGGGACCTGGTGACGGTCAACCCAGTGCTGGCCGCAGGTATCTTGACACCTGGTGCACCATCAATCGACCTCGGGCAGTCCATCGCCTTGACCTCGAGCAGTCCTTCCGGAGGAACTCCATCCTACGCTTACCAATGGTTGTCAGGGACTTCAGCTACCTGCTGGGACGACACTCCAGCCTACGGGCAAACCTCGACCACCTACTCTCCCTCCCCAACCACCGCTACGTACTACTGTGTCGAGTACAAGGACAGCAGTTCCGGCACACCGACCTCGGTCGTCTACTCCAACGTGGTGCTGGTAACGGTGAATTCGCCTCTGGCGGCCAACCCGGTCACCACGGCATCCCCGGTCATTGATGCTGGACAAGCAATCACACTCACTGCCAACCCTGCCGGAGGGACCTCCCCCTACTCTTACCAGTGGTACTCATCCTTCTCCAGCAGTGGCACGTGCACCTCCGGGACACCAGGAGGGAAATCATCCACCGATTCCATCTCCCCCAGCTTGACCACGTACTATTGCTACTACGTCACTGACAGCAGTAGCGGAGCAGCAATGGCTGGCGCGAGCTCGGCTTGGGACTTCGTGACAGTCAACCCTGCGCTGGTGGCAGGAATCCTTACACCGGCAACACCCGCGATAGATCTCGGGCAATCCATTGCACTGACCTCCAGTAGCCCATACGGGGGGACACCATGGTACACATACCAGTGGATGTCGGGAAGCTCCTCTACCTGCTCGGGCGACGCTGCAGTCCCCGGACAGGCCACGTCGAGCTACTCGCCGTCACCAACGTCGAGCACATACTACTGCGTTGAATATGGGGACGGCAGTTCCGGCATGCCTGCAACCCTCGAATACTCGAATGCCGTGTTGGTAACGGTACACGCTCCGCTCACGGCCAGTACCCCGACGCCCAACACCCTTTCGATCGACTTAGGCCAGACCATGGAGATGACCAGCGAAGCGACCGGAGGAACCCCATCCTATTCCTTCCAGTGGTACGAACCTCTCAGCATGGGAACGTGCTCTGCCAGTTCTCTGGCGATTCCTGGCGCCACTTCCAGCACATACACCGCACCCTCATCACTCGCGATCGGCATCTACTACTTCTGTTACGCTGTGACTGACAGCAGTGCGGCCGGGGTCGTGACGGCCTATTCCTTGACCAGCATGGTAGAAGTGTCTTCGGATCCCGTTCTCTCATCCATCCAAGAAACGAGCCCCATATCCTGTTCCGTGTCTTGCGTTGCGGACGGACTGCAGACTCTCTCCGTCTCAACCACGGCCAGTCTTGGGAGCGGAGACTACTCATTCAACTGGGCTGTCACGTCCGGGGAGTCTGCTTGTTCAGGCTCGAGCTCGGGCGCCTTGACGTCAACCTACTCGTGCACCGTGGCTTCGGTCACCTCCACACAGACTTGGACCATAACCGTCTTCTTGACAGACAGCAACGGATGCTCCTACCCCAGCTCATGTGCAGGCGGTTACGCCCTCTCGTTCACCGTGACTCTTTACAGAGACCCCACTTTGTCCCCGGTCGTGGAGACTTCCCCGGTGTCCTGCTCGTCGGCATGTTCTGCGGACCAGGGGCAAACCCTGTCACTGCAAACCACGGTTAGCGGCGGCTCCGGAGGCTTTGCCTTCTCGTGGTCATTAGGTACGGGATCAAACGCATACTGCTCTGGGTCGGCGTCTGGAACGACCACCTCCACCTACTCGTGTATGGTCGGAGCCATCACTTCTACACAGACCTGGACCATTGCTGCAAGTGTGGCCGACAGCGCCGGGTGCACCTATCCCAGCCCGTGCGCGAGGAGCACGCTCTCGTTCAGCGTATTGCTCTACCCAGACCCGAGCGTGACGATCACCGCGTCTCCCGTCTCTGGGCATCTCGTAGCAGGGCAACCGGCATTGTTCACCGCGACACCGGCCGGAGGCTCCGGCTCCTACACGGGTTGGTCGTGGACCGCCCTCCCAGCTGGTTGCACGGATTCGGGATCGTCCGTGGAAAGATGCTATCCGAGCACGGGCGGGACTTACACTGTCTCAGTTGAGGTCAAGGACTCTAGCAACTACGGCCCTGTGACCGACATCATGAGTTACGTTGTCGAGCCGGCTGCATCAACCCCTGCCGTCAGCGTTCCGATCTCAACCCCTCTGACAGGAGTGGTTGGGCAAACCGTTGTCTTCAACACCACTGCAAGTGGAGGTTCTGGCATCTATCCAGTGTTTGCCTGGACTGAGTCCTCGACCGATCTTGGCTGTGCCCTGGCGAACTCATTGACCATCTCATGCGAACCTCTCATGTCAGGAACCTACACCGTATCGGTCAGCGTCACTGACAGCAATGGAGTCGTCTCGCAAGTCCGCACTTCGACCGACTTCGCGGTACAACCAAACCCTGCGTATCCCCAAGTCGGCTTGGCATCCTCGGCCTCAACGGTGAGCGTAGGAACTCAGGTCACTCTGACCGCAGCCATATCTGGCGGGGCTTCCCCATACGCGATCGATTGGTTCTTGAATGGAGCTGAGATCGTGGGAGCCACTGGAAGCACCTACTCCTTCACCCCAACGGCCACAGGTGACTACAACTTCCAGGTTATAGTGACAGATTTGAGTGGTGCGAAGGTCGCCAGCCCTGCCATACTGGTCGGTGTGACTGCTGCAGGCAGTTCTCCAATCACCATTGCGGGGATCTCGCTGGAATGGGTCCTGGCAATCTGCACCGCCATCCTTATCGTAGCAGTTCTCCTCGCAGTCCTCTGGAGGCGCAGGTCGACCAACGTGCCCGAAACTTCACCTAGCAAAGGGGATACAGAGGATTCAAGCAATGATTCCTCATCTGACGCTGAGGGATCAGCAGACGCAAAGGTAAAGGGGAACTCCAAATGATCTCTGGCTCGACTTCCGAACCTACGGTCGCTGCTGCAGGCAGCCCCCAGTCGGTTGAGCCGAACATCGCGTCTCACGGGAAGGCTTATTGGGTGAGGGGCAAGCATGAAGAGCGCTCTGTGGACAAGCCCGACCCAAAGACCTCAAGAATTGTGTCCGGATCGCGCCGACGACACTCGTGGCAGGCCTATCTCAATGGTACAAAGCCCCTGCGAGTGAAATGGCAATACGCGGTGGTGATTCTTGCCGCCCTTACTGGCATGGCTGTCGGCACGAGTTACATACAGGTCCATGCGTTGTCGTCGGTCGGTGACACGACGTACGTTAGTGGAGGTTCCGGTTGTCCAATCCCAACAGGGTGGACCAGCCTTCCAACCCCAAATCCCTCGGCTGAAGCCGCGGGGGGTATGGCCTACGATTACTTGGATGGTTACGTGATCTACTTTGGAGGTTATACCGGGAGTGGCTACATAGCCAATACATGGGAGTACTCTGGGGGATGCTGGCTATCATTGGGGCCATTGGCTGGTCCCGATCCGCGTTCTGAATTTGGGATGGTTTGGGACGGTGCCGACAACTACGTGTTGCTTTTTGGCGGAGCTGATGACGGCCTCCACCAGTGCAATTCAGCGAACAGCAAGTACTTCTACATGTGCGGCGACACCTGGGATTTCGTTGCAGGTGCCTGGCACATCATCTGTAACAACAATGACAGTGGAGTTGGTGGATCTGCGTGCGGCGTGACCCCGCCTAACATGAATTCGCCAATGATGGCCTATGACCCAGTTAATGCTGATTGCAACGGACATGGGGTGGCAGGCGCAACCAATGGATGCGTGTTCCTGTTTGGCGGGCTCTATTGCATCTCATCATGCGGTGCTGTGGGTGAGGTGGATGGTGACAGCAGTACCCTTTGGGAGTTTTTTGGCGGTACGTGGTATAAGTCAACCCTCACTGGACCACCTGCACGCGATTTTGGACAAATGACCTACGACTCCAATGACGCCTATGTTCTGCTCTACGGTGGAGAAGTGACTGCGTGCACTTCTGGCTCCTGCACGTATACAACCAACACGGGCTGTGTCAAGGACTCAGCCATGAGCGTCTTTTGCGATGACGCTTGGTCCTTGTCTGGCCAAGCGTGGACAGCTCAATGCCAGGGGGTGGCGGACGAAAAGGGGAACACCGTCGGAGCTTGCCTCATGCCCGGTCGAGTTGGCAACGCCATGGCTTACGATGGCTTTCAGAAATATGTTGTGGATTATGGAGGTTTTGATGGCAAGACTGGGGCTGCGGGCTACGACACCGACTCTTTCGGTTATTGTTACGGTGCCTACAAGTGGGTAGCTGCCGGAGGCGGTGGTGGAGACTGGCAAGCCATTTCGAACCCAGGAGCCTCCATAACCCGCTATGGTGCGTCAATGGTCTACGATCCAGGGTCTCAGGACAGCTATATCATTGTCTTCGGTGGAGTCAACAATGCGGCATATTACAATACGATGTACGGATACAAGTAGCAAGAAGACGTTAGCCCATTCTTTCTAGCCGGTTACCCACGTTAGGTTCGATTTGGAAACCATCGCATCCTCCCAGTATTGCCCCCTGCACAGTGTTGGTCCGCAGGCATCGCGAATAGGGTAAGCGTATTAGCCTGAAATGGATTGGGCCACTAATCCATGGAGGAGAGCACCTCGAGCAACAATAAGGCTCGCGGAGGGAAGGCGGCCAAGCTCGGCGCCCGCGAAAGGGTCTTCGCCGCCCTGGGCAGATGGATAGTCCGCCACCCGTACTACCCTATCATCGCTTGGATCGTGCTCCTGATAGTTGCGATCCCGACCCTGACCCTCCTCGGTAACGTCACCTCCAACTCGGTCGATGTGCTACCCAACTCGGCTCCCAGCAACGTCGCCCAGAACGAGCTTTCGCAGCGCTTCCCCAATACTTCAGCTCCTGCTCAGAGCCTCCTGGTGGTCCAGGGAAACGACATCACTGGCCCGTCAGGACAAGATGCTGTCCTCAACATGACATCTGCCATGGAGGCCAGCAGTTCGATAGAATACCTCTCCTCCATCGAGACGCTATACTCGAGTTACGCACAATACCTCAGCGGACAGGCTCAACTGGGATTGGGGATACTCGCCCAGGGGACCTCTGACAACCAGTCCCTGCTCGTTGGCATCAACGGCACGGCCAACGTGCTCTGGCTTGCACCAGCCACCTACGCCGGCACATGGTGGTCGTTAGCAGGGAACAACACCCCGGCATCCATGATCAACCAGGTCGCCTATACCTACAGCTACAACTACCTGAACACGACTCCCGATCTCAGCGTCCGGTACCTGGAATTGGACCTGCTCCAGGTCTTCTACTCCAATTTCACCCTGACTCCGAGCTGCGCACAGAGCACTCTCCAGATGGAGTTCATCGGATGCTCCGACAATGTAGCTCGCGTTGCCTTCGCTCCCCTGCTTACCGCGCCTCCGCTCAACCAGTCGTTCCCCTCGACTATCTCTTTGCCGGTGTTGAACGAGCTCGGAATCGAGAACTTCAGCGTACCTGCCAGCCAACAGGCCTTGGCGGCGGGGCTCCTCTCTTCTCAATCGGGCATGGATGCCTCATGGCTCCTTCTGGTTTGGCACACCTTCCCATCACTCAACCCCAGCACGAACGCTGTGAACGCCTGGGCAACTGGAGTGTCGAGCGGTCCGGTGAGGAACTACCCCCTGCCGGTCCCACCGGTGATCTACCGGTCGTTCGTTGATCCGAGCAACAACGTGACCCTCATGGTCTTCACCTTCTCCATGGATGATTCCTACACCGCTCCTGACGGATCGCAACCCGTGTTCAACGACCTCAATGACATCGACAACATTGCTTCCTCCGTTCTCAAGACCTCGGACCCCCATGGCACGATCAGCTACTGGCAGACGGGGGACGCTCCCCTCGATCTCAACGAGAACAACATCCTTACCTCAGGAATAGCATTCACTCTCCCCATCAGTGTCATTGTCCTCCTGATAATCACGGCACTCTACTTCCGATCACCAGTCACGCCAGGTGTCGCCTTTGGACCTATAGGTATGGCACTTGTCATCGCGATGGGGGGAACGTTCCTTGTCGGGACATTCATCACCAAGGTGGACATGACCACCTTGCCCATCCAGGATGCCTTCGTGTTAGGTGTGGGTACCGACTATTCGGTCTTCCTGCTTTCTCGCTACCGGGAGGAACTAATCAAGGGAGAGGATCCAAAGAAGGCGGTGGTTACCACTGTGACATGGGCGGGAGAGAGCATCACAATAAGCGGTGGCACGGTCATCATCTCCACTCTAGCCCTTGCATTCTCGGGCGTTACCCTCCTGAGCCAGTGGGGAGTGATCCTGTCGGTCTCGATACTCGTTGCTCTCCTGATCGGACTCACCATGGTGCCTGCGCTCCTGACCATATGGGGGCCCAAGGTCTTCTGGCCCCATGTCGGGAAGCGCTTTGCGAAGAGTGCTGAAAAGTCGCGTGAGAGACTGGAGCAGAAGAAGACCTACTTCGGCAAGGCCAGCGGCCTGGCGGTTAGGAGGGCTGCTACGATAGTGGGCCTTACGGCCTTGATCTCGATTCCGATAGTATACGCGGCCATCAACGTGCCCGTGACCTTTGACTTCTCCAGTCAGTTCCCAGCTAGCCAGCCATCCACTGAAGGGCTGAACGCGATATCCAACCATTTTGGGCCTGGCTACGCCTATCCCATCCAGATTCTCGTTACTTTCCAGAGTCCTCTTCTTGTCGGTGATACGGTCAACGCTGCAGAATTTGACCAGATGGCCTACATGACCAATGCCATGAGCTCCGCCAGTGGAGTGAGTTCTGTTGACTCGCCTACTGGTCTCAATGGGGCACCTCTCTACCAATGGACCGAGTATTCGACCCTGCCAATGGTCCAGCAAGTGGAGCTCAAGGGGGATCTTTCTTCGTACGTCGGCAACGACAACAGCACCGTCATTTTCACGGTCACCACCTCCTCGCCCGGGATGTCCGGGAACGCGATGGACACACTGAGCGCCATACAGGCGAACATTACGACATTCAGCAACACACACTCTGACGTGACCAACGTGGCCTACGCGGGTGCCGCCGCCCAGCTCAGGGACTTGAATGACGAGACGACCCTCGCCATGGAACGGATGGTCATCATCGTGGTCGTAGGACTGATCCTGGTGCTGCTTGCGATCCTTGCCTCCCTTGCAATACCCCTCATGGCGGTGGCCACGATAGGTCTCTCGATAGCCTGGGCCCTCCTCCTGACGTTCCTGGTCATGGCCACGCTTCTCTCGTGCCCGATATTCTTCTTCGATCGGGTCATCCTTTTCATAGTGATGCTCGGCCTGGGGATGGATTACAACATCTTCATCCTCACTCGCATTAGAGAGGAGAAGACCAAGGTCGCCTCCACCAAGGAGGCGGTCGTCAATGCCGTGACCTACACGGGCGGGATCATCACAGCGGCGGCGGTAATCCTGTCCAGCATGTTCTTCGTGCTCGCCACGAGTTCCTTCCTGCTCATTGCGACCATAGGATTCTCTCTGGGCGTTGGAATAATGCTCGATGCCACGCTGGTCCGTACCTATATCATGCCCGGCCTCATTTCCCTGCTCGGTGAGAGGGTCTGGTGGCTGCCGGGCAGAAAGAAGTAGGCCATCTCGACACCCTCGAGCCTTCCCGGAAAGGGTATTACATAGTTGATTGATGGCTGGGCCCAATGGCATCAAAGGTCCAATCCGATCTGCGGAACTTCCTTCATGCATGCAGGACGGTCTCGATCGTCTGGGCCCTGGTCGGGGCAATAGTTGCCCTGGTGGGGATACTGGGCTTCTTCTTCAGCCTCTTCATGCTCAGATTCTCTGCTGATTCCCTCTTCCTGTTCTTCTACGGGGGACTCTGGATGTTCACTTGTGCTTTCATTCACATCAGATGCCAATCCTGGATCCCACTCGCTGAATCGGCCCAGTACGCCGTGCTGAGGGAGCGGATGCTCGTGTGGGTCGTTCTGGGTCTTCTGTTTGGCGTGATCAGCGGACTGTTGCTCCTCATAGTGTACCTCCATACCGACCTGGCGGAGAATGCGGAATCCCCTACCGCTCCGGTTTCAACCCCTCCACCCCCTTCGAATCAGACCAAGCCCTGACACTACTTTCTCCAAGCGCTTCTCCAGACAACACGGCAAACAGTTGCGGTCGGCTGCTCTAGTGAGACGAAGAAAGGGTTACATGCAAGGTATGTCTTTGGGGATGTATGGCACAGGGGGAAGACTGGAAGACAGTAAGGGAAGAGGTATCGAGGTGGCTGGAGAAGAGGACCCAGCGATATCACGACTTTGCCATAGAGTGGAAAGAAAAGTCTAACGCCATGGCTACCACACATCCAGACATTGCTGTGGTTTGCAGTGGGTTGGCCAAGCAGTTCCAGGAACTCGAGGACGTGATGAGCGTCATCAAGCTCCTTGAGACCCTCCTCATGAACGTAGGAAGTAGCTGGAGCGATGCTACAGCCGTGCAAACTGCCGCTTTCAAGCAGATGAGAGAGGCCCAGGATGCCCTGGCCAAGGGTCTTTTGAAGGTAATGAACGATAGCGACAGGCGGGCTGACGAGCTCGTAAGCGGTTCAACTTCGCGCGAGTGATTGCTGCCTCCCGGGACCGGGATCTTGGCGACGGGAAGCACAGAGCCGAGGGTGGGTAGGCAGGCAAATTTCCGAAGGGAAACGCCCATATTCCATCGAGGTAAGCCTCTCCGTGGCGGGCGGCATGTTTGTCCTTATATAGTTTGCTACGCTATAGCCCTACGTATGCGTCCAAAGCCAGTGATTGAGTCCATTCTGGGCTGCTTGCCCACCGGGTCATTCTCACTTCACGCTCATCGCGTGTGGTTACACCGGTATCGCAAATAGCCCCAGGATGATTCGACAGCTGACTTAGGACGCCGGTACGAGTAAACGAGTACCACAAAGGAGAAAAAAATGAACATGGATCCGAACGCCGCAAAATACATGATACGAGCGAAAATATACACAGACGGAGTGGTTGACAAGCCTGACGTTGTCGGCGCAGTCTTTGGCCAAACTGAAGGCCTCCTAGGTGAAGAGATGGACCTGAGAGAGCTTCAGAAGAGCGGCCGAATAGGGCGCATTGAGGTCACTATCGACTCCAAGAAGGGGAAGAGCGAAGGTGAGATGCAGATTCCCAGTTCTCTGGACCAGGTAGAGACAGCGGTCCTGGCCAGCAGCCTTGAGACGGTGGACCGGGTGGGCCCCTGCCACGCAAAGATCGAGGTACTGTCCGTAGAGGACATACGCATCGAGAAGCGCAGCAAGATAGTCGAGAGGGCGAAACGCATCCTCACGATGATCCAGGAAGGGACCAAGGACACAGGGATCGAGTTGACCGAAGAGGTCCGTAAGGCGATACAGATCGACGAGGTCACGACCTACGGTAAGGAGCGACTCCCCGCCGGCCCTAACATAGACCAGGCGGACAACCTGATCGTGGTCGAGGGACGGAACGATGTCCTGAACCTGCTCCGTGCAGGAATCAAGAACGTCATCGCGGTAGAAGGGGCCAGTGTCCCTCAGACCGTGAAGGACCTGTCCCGCGGCAAGACCATCACTGTCTTCACTGACGGAGACCGCTCTGGTGAACTGATACTGCGCGAGATGCTGCAGACGATGGATGTGGATTTCGTAGCCAGGGCACCAAGGGGTACCGAGGTCGAGGAACTGACCCAGAAGCAGATCACCAAGTGCCTCAGGAACAAGATACCGATCCAACAGTACCTGGAGATCAGCGGATTCGAGGCGAGCGGTGCGACACGCCCAACATCGGATGACCAGGAGAGGTCTCCCTCAGAGCAACCCTCCCAGCAATCCGGTGGCCAAGGCCAGCCCCGCGGACCGCCCCAAGCGGCCCAGATGCCACCGCCCCCTCCACCTCCTCCACAGGCATCGATGGCTGAGAACCGCCCTCCAGCCCCTCCCCCTAGGGCTCCGGCTCCCAAGCTCCCGCCACGGCTCATGAAGCTGTTCGGTGTGCTGGGCGAGTTGGAGAACCCCTCAAGGGCACGAATACTGGGTGATGGAGACGTTGTCGAGGCGGAAGTTCCAGCGAAGGACCTAGTTGACGCCCTCGCTGCGCTCCAGAAGCCAGCCGTTACGCTCGTCTTCGATGGTGTCGTGAGCCAGCGCCTACTTGATGTTGCGACCGACAAGGGGATCAAAGAGGTGGTGGCGGTGAGGCTCGGCGCGATAGGCAAGATGCCCAACGGCATCCACGTCTACACACGCGCCGACACCGAGACCGCGCCTTAGGGTCTTTGTCAAAACCAGAAGACGTCCCGCACAAGCTGCCGTCGTCCCTGGATGAGATCGAGGGCACCAAGGGCCTGCGCATTCCAACCGATCCCCTGGACCGCGTCATAGGCCAGGAGAGAGCAGTAGAGACAGCGCGGATAGCCGCATTCCAAAGACGGCACCTTCTCCTGGTCGGTCCTCCGGGGATAGGCAAGTCGATGACCGCCCAGGCCCTTGCCCTACATCTTGCCCACCCACAACAGGAGATCCGCGTAGTGCACAATCCGGAGCTCCCTGAAAGACCAAGCCTGGAAGTTTTCTCTCGGGCCGAGGTCCTCAAGGAGCGGGACAACGCGACCGCACTTGGAGGAGAACTGGTCCCACCAGAGAGCATTCCCCATTCTGCAGCCGAGAGGCTGGGATACCGGTGTGCGCGGTGCGGGGCCTATTCGCTTCCATCAGAGAGGCATTGTCCCAGCTGCAATGCACTGAAACAACTCCTCGCCAGCGGAGGGAGCAACGAGACCGGGAACCCATTCCAAGACCTGGTCGGAGGCATCCTGGAACTTACTGTCAATGCGAACGAAGGCCCCTCTGGATCCGTGCGTACCACCAGAGTCAAAAATGGTGTTGAGGAGGTAGTTGCCTACGAGCGCGGAGGCGACATGGTGAGGGTGCTCGATCAGAGGGCGCTCGAGAACAGGAGGAGGATGCAGAAGCAGAGTCCCAGGAAGGTTCTCGTGAAGCTCGACCGGATACCATTCGTGATGGCGACGGGCGCAAGCGAACCGGAACTGCTGGGGGATGTCAGGCACGACCCGTATGGCGGTCATCCGCAGCTCGGTTCCCTCCCATATGAGAGGGTGATACCTGGCGCGATACACGAGGCCCACGAGGGAGTCCTATTCATTGATGAGGTGACACACCTGGGGCAGCTGCAGCGATACATACTGACCGCAATGCAGGAGAAGCGCTTCCCCATCTCTGGCCACAATCCACAGAGTGGAGGGGCTTCAGTCCGGGTGGACAACGTCCCATGCGATTTCATCCTGGTTGCGGCATGCAACATACAGGACCTTCAGAACATACTCTCGCCACTTCGCTCGCGGATCGTGGGCAGCGGATACGAGGTCCTTCTGGATACTGCCATGCCAGATACCGAGGCAAACCGCGTCAGGTTAGCCCAGTTCTGCGCCCAAGAGATAGCGACCGACGAGCGCATCCCGCACGCCACTCATGACACCCTCGTCGAGTTCATCAAGGAATCACGCAGGAGAGCCGAGAAGATAGACGGCGTCCATCGTGCGCTGACCCTTCGCCTGAGGGAAATGGGCGGCCTCCTTAGGACCGCTGGAGATCTCGCAACCGTGGAGCATTCCGAGACCATAGAAGTGAGACATCTCAAGGACGCTATCCGGAGGGCTCGCCCCATAGAGGAGCAGATCCGCGAGCGATACGGTTCCTACCAGGGAGGAGTTCGTTCTGACACAACTGAGTCGCAGAAACAGGGCATGGGATACTACCTCTGGAACCAGCACGGGAATGAGGGTGGACCTACCGGCTATGGCTGAAGGTTCGGCTCAGGCCGGCTGAATGGGTTACCTGAAACCTTAGGTCCATTGCCGTTTCTGGCGAAGTCGCAAATGGATCCCAATCTTAGGTATCTCGGCATAGGCGCGGCCGTCCGGGCATTTGGATTCTCGCTCGTCGGCCCCTTCCTTGCGCTCTATCTGCGCAACATCTGGGGAATAAGCTATGTCGAGCTTGGCGTTCTATTCTTCCTTCTCGGAATCGTGCCCATCCCTTTCTCTATCGGCGGGGGTCTTCTTACTGACCGAGTAGGGAGGCGCCAGCTCTTCCTTCTCACTCTTGCTGGCGAGGCAATCTTCACGGGGCTCCTGGCCTGGGCAATGTGGGTGAGCATTCTCTGGCTTGGCATCACCGCAGCTGTCTTCTTGAGCATCGTATCGGCCATCGGGGGCCCGGCGCTCTCTGCCTACGTGGCTGACTTCGCAGTGGGCTCCGAGAGAACCAGAGGATACACGTGGTGGAGGGTCGGAGTGAACGCTGGATTCGCTGCTGGAGTGGCCTCTGGAGGTTTCCTCATCCCGGTCCTCGGGTTCTCGTTGACCGCGGGAACAAGTGCGATAGTTCTGATAGTAGGGGTGCTCGTGTTGCTGTTCTTGCTCGAACCCTCCCCATACGATAGGAAGCTAACAGCAAGTGCATCCGTAGTCCTGGGAACAGACGCGAAGACAACTCACCCTGGCCTTTGGTTCCACAGGGGCCCATCTCCGCACAAGGGGCCTTCCCTGCGGGAGAGCCTGAAGGTCATGACGAAGGACCGGTCGTTCATGGGGTTCTGCTTTGCGACTGCCCTTGCACTTGTGACGCTGGGGCAGTGGGGCACTACGCTCAGTCTCTTTGCGAACAACAAGATGGGAATCTCCTACGAATTGCTCGGTTTGGGACTGTCGCTTAACGGTATAGTTGTCGTCCTTGGCCAGACCGCTACCACGAACGCTGTGATCGGGCGGAGATTGACCACGATCGCAATCGGAGGGACCATGCTGTACGTGGTGTCCTATCTAGCGATGGGAGCTGCGACCCTCTTCGCATTCTTTCCAGTGATCGTGTTCTTTGTCGCGGTAGGGGTCTTGACCATAGGTGAGAACCTTAGCGCCATCACCTCCAGCACCCTTCCGTCCAACATGGCTCCTCCACTGGAACTTGGGTCCTACAATGGTGCTTTTGGAGCGGTCGCCACGGTAGGTGGCCTGGTGGCGGTCCTGGCCGGCGGTATAGCTCTGCAGGAAATCGCAAACCCGCTGTTGTTCTGGGGGGTGCTTGTGCTTCCTGCAATCCCAGCTGCTTGGCTTCTCCACCGCGTTGGTAGGGGGATTCCACCAACAGTGGACAGGGCGTAGGAAGCGATGACCTCCAATGGCCAGACCTGGCATGCGGAAGTGGAACTGCTCAGATAATGCTCTGTATCTGGGCCGCAAGCAATAGGGGAACCATCATCTTCCCTTGGTCCTTACCTCTTCCCGCGAAGATGGGCCCCATTCACTTGGAGTAGGGGATATTAGCAACTCTCAAGTACGATGGGGTAGTCTTCTCAGAGAAGAAAGGGAAAACATGAAAGATAAAGGCCCAGCACCAGTGATGGCGACACAATGCGCAGACTGCAAGAAGCGATTCGGGAAGGATGAATCACGATGGGACGTACACATCGGTGGAGGCCAGTACCTCACCGTGTGCACACCATGCTTCGAGAAGCGCGACCGGAGACATCCCAAATCGAAGTAGATCGGAGACAAGAAGGGAGAGAGTGTAGGAGCCGTGAGCTACTACACTCTTCGGCCCTGAAGATGCTCGACTGTTCGTGCAATAAGCCCTGCCGGCAGGCAGGACCGCCATTTCGGAGCCGGTAGAAGTTACACACCCGACGAGGCGGTCATTTCTCGTCGCTCTTCTCAGGCTTGGGAGCCTGTTCTACTCCGAACTTGCTCTTGCGTTTCGATCTGGATCGCTGTGCCCGTTCCAAGAGCTCTTTCGCGCGCGTATCCGAGTCTTTCTCGGGTTCGGTCTCACGCACGTCAGAGCCACGGTCCTGAGTTATGCGCATCTCCATCGGCTGCAGGAGCTTGGGATCAAGGTGTTGCACATTCGGATTCACTTCCTCGGGCTTTATGTCTCCCTCGAAGGGGCTCTCTTCCGTGCGCTCCTGCCCGATCGTTCCCTCGAACTGAACGTGAGTCCCCTTGGATAGCTGCGGAGAAGGAGCGAGTGCCTCTCTCTGGGCGCTGACAGGTTCGCTCGCCGCTAGAGCTGAAGCAACGCTTGCGGGATGCGCACCGAGCGCAGGCTCCTCGGCACCCTCCACCCGCTCCGCCGGAACCACTGCAGGTGCTTCCGTGTGAACCTTGGGGGCGTTGGGAGGCGCGAGGGATGCATCCGCGGTGGCCACGGCCACTGAGACCTTTGCAGATCCATTGCGATCAGTGTGACGACGCCGTACGAGCAAGATCACCACGATGAGGACAGCAACGACACCAAAAACCAGCAGCACCAGCAGCCACCACCATGGGTACGGTTGGGATTGCGAAACCACTGTTGTCACCTTACCAGGAGGAGCGGGAAGCACCTGCACCTTCACTCTTTGAGACGCAGCCACATTTCCGTGGGCATCTTTCGCCCATACCGCGAACGTGTAGTTTCCTGAATGGGCAAGCGTGAGAGCCCATGAAGTGCCTGCATACGTCGTGTTCGTCCCGTTCATTGACCAAGACAGGGCGTATGGTGCAACTCCTCCAGTGGTGAATTCGGATAGTTCGATCGATCCGCCAGCATAGAGCTGAGTTCTGTTCGCAAGCAACGTGGTTGCGAGCGGAGGCGTAGCGGTCAGGGTCAGCGTAGTGCTGGCGCTGTGCCCATCAGAATCATTCACGTAAACTCGGACAGTGTAGTTCCCAACCTCTGGAAGACTGCAAGAGAGCGTAGAGGAGTTCGTTGAGGAACATCCCGGTGGCAAACCTGTGTATCTGTATGTCAGCGCCCCAGTTCCGCCACTCGCCTGAACGGTCATCATGACAGTTGTTCCAACAACATCCTCTGCGGACGGACTTGCACTGAAGCCCGTGATGGTGGGTCCGCTTCCCCATCCGGTTGGATGGACTGTAAGGGTCGTGGCAGAAGTAACGGAGTGACCACTAGTGTCGTTCACGTAGACACCGATGGCGTAGACTCCCGCTGCACTGGGGATGCAAGTCAACTCCGATGTGTTCGAAGAGAGACAGCCGGGTGGCAAATCGAAGTAGCTGATGGAGTAGGGAGTTGTGCCGCCAGTGGCCTCCACGGTGAGTGTCGTGGAGTCGCCAAGGACTATGCTTGCAGGACTTGCGGCAAATGAAGTTATGGTCGGGGGCCCTATTGGAACGGTCACATTCAACGTGGCTGATGCGTTAACGGTCCTCCGTTCCGAGTCCGTGACCGTGACAACGGTCCTGAACTTGCCCGCTCCTGTTGGGCTGCACAACAAGTGTGTTGTGTTGGATGACTTGCATCCAGTTGGTAGATTGCTGTAGCTGTAGTTGAGAGGCAACATGCCTCCGGTAACCGAAACGCTGAACGTGACATTGCCCCCCACGACCACAGATGCGGGCGATACCGTGAACGAAGTAATGTTAGGTCTCGGAATGGGCGCCGTGACGGTGACCGCGACCATCGAGCCGACCGAATGGCTCGCTGAATCGTTGACCCAGAACTTGGCCGTATAGTTTCCTGATGCATTGTAGGTGTGAGTTGGACTCAAGTCCGAACTCTTACCTCCATCACCATACCTCCAGGAATAGGTGCAAGGTGCCACTCCTCCCCTCACGCTCCCGGTGAATGTCACCTTGAGAGGCGCCCGCCCAGAAGTTGGGCTGGCGGAGGCCACGGCGGTCAAGGTGGGGACCAGATCGAAGTTCTGACCGGGATTGTCCGAGGACACCGTTACCGATGCTGAGCCTGCGTAGTATCCTGGTGCGGTTGCCGTGAGAATGTAGGACCCGCTCGGCTCTGTAAGGTTGTATTCTCCGGTCGCATCCGTGATGGCCCAGCGGATGCCGTCAGTGACATTTGCCCCGGCTATAGGACTACCTGTCGTGGCATTCATTACCTGTCCCTGAATGAACTGGACCGCGCCCCAATCATTCGTACGCCATAGCCACGAATCGTTCTGGCCATCCCCGCCGAATGTGAAACTCATCTGATCACGGCTGTTCGCATCATAGACCATGGGAGCGCCATAGAACGCGGGAGGAACAGTCGTTGGACTCCTGAGGGTCCATGCCCCGGTCAAGAACGTGTAGGTCTCGCTCGTTGCTGAGAGATTGTAACCACCATACATGAGCACGGATCCGGTGTTGGGGTCGAAATCCATCAACCCCGCGGTGCTCGCTGGAGGAGTCGGCGAACATGTCGGTGCAGCCGCGCCACCGGAGCACAGTTCGGTCCACACCCCGTCCATGAATGTCCACGTGTCCCTGCAGTACGGAGAAAGACCGAAGCAATCGGCGGGAATGCTCGAATAGATGCTGCCGCCATATGCAATGACCATCCCATCCCGGGAATCATACGCAGCGGCCATCGTCTGGCGGGGCAGGAAATGTGGAGTGACCAGTTTTGTCCAGACTCCACCTACGTACTTGTAGGAGGCGTTTGTGTCGTTGTAAAGTGGGAACTCGTTCTGGCCAGCCGCCGTGACCACGTAGCCGTCCTTTGCATCATATGCCGCTGCAGACTGCTGAATTTCGGGTGCACAAGAAGAACAAATCTCCGTCCAGTTGCCCCCCTTGAAAGACCACGTGTCAGTCAACGATGTGTTGCCCCTACCTCCGAACAGGAGGACGTACTGGTCAGCTCCGTCCCATAGCACCTGGCCCTGGATCAGATCTCTTCCGGGTGGTGAAACATGAGGATGAAGCTCGCGCCAGTGGCCACCCGAAAAGATCCATGTCTGGTTCAGGTAGACCTGGCTCATGGTCGAACCACCGAAGAGGACCACGTAGCCATCAGCGTAGTCGTAGGCCATGCCAGGTGCGTTTCGAGAGGAGGGAACCTGGAGGAGTGGCCTTGCTTCCGGAGGCAATGACGGTGGATTCGTGGCCGATACCGGTCGTACCACCTGAATACTCGAACCTGACAGTACCAAGAGGAGAATTATCGCTGCAGCAGACCACGCAGCAATGCCGTGATGTCGTCCCCATTGCCGACTTGCCAGCAACGGAAACCACGAGCTGCCCTCAATGGACCTTCGGGGGGCCCCCTCCTGCCAAAGCACGAGAATCCTAGCGCGTGCCCATAGTTAAATCTGCGCCTCTCGCTAAGGATCTGATGCTGGCGGAGTGGTTCCAATTGCGGCAAAACGTTCGTCAGTGCGATCAGTCGCAATGATACCATTCCTGTCTGCGGCCTGGGTGACCGGCAGAGGACTCGAGTCAACGAACCCGGTCAAATAGTTTAAGAGCGCGTGACCTTCTGAGGAAGCCCGGAGACTCTGGGATTGACCGGCAACTAGGAGATGATATCGTGAGCATTCTTCCATGGGTTCGCAGATTCCGCCGAGTCTACTCCAACTGGCCATCGGTCACTTTGGCCTTCTTGACCCAGACTCATCCCAAGCGTGTTGTGACGAGAAACGGACACACATTACTGGCCACCGGGGTGGACAGGAAGTCCTATCAGACTCTGGCCGAGCTGGTCAACGACTACGGATGGAGCGTTGAGCAAACCGAGGGAGATCTCGTCAGAATAAAGAGCCCATTCGGATTCTCTATCTGGGTCCGGTGGAACATCTCTGCAGACCTGTGGTCCCTGTACGAGGGAACTGTCCAGCGATGCTATGGAGAATCATTCGAGGGGATGACCGTGGTGGACATCGGGGCCTACATGGGAGATACCGTTCTCTGGTTCTCTGCGCGAGGGGCCGAGCGGGTGATAGGTTTCGAACCCAATCCTGCTAACTATACGATACTTCAGAAGAACACCCTTGGCGCGGGCAACAAGGTGAGCGTCTTCCCCTATGCCATCGCAGGTTCATCAGGGGAGACCCGAATAGCTTCACCCGAAGGAAAGCCAAACCAGACCCACATCGGTGAAGATGGTACGTCAGTGCCAGCCCGCACCCTGGCGGAAATGATGCAGGAGTTGAAGATCGACAAGATCGGCCTCTTGAAGATGGATGTTGAGGGTGCGGAATACGAGATACTGAAGTCCCTTGATGAGGCGACCTGGGGACGCATAGCCCGCATACGGATGGAGATTCACAAGGGCCTTCAGGACCTACCCCTCCTGTTCAAGTCTCACGGGTTCGAATGGTCTGAGAAGTGGCCCAGCATCGTATGGGCTCAGAGAACCAACGCATGAGTCCAGATCGCGGTATCCAGCAGCTACAGCGAGATTGGGACGGTTTTGGGAAGGATGACCCCCTATGGCGTGTGCTCTCTCTTCCGGAAAAGAAGGGAAAGTGGGGGATTGAGGACTTCTTCCAGACAGGAAGAGATGAGATCGACGGTCTGATGGCCTACCTCTCCAAGCTCGACCTGAGAGTTCCGGGTGGCAGGGCACTCGATTTTGGCTGTGGTGTCGGGCGTCTTTCTCAAGCGCTTGCAAACCATTTCGAAACAGTCTATGGTGTCGACATAGCGCCAAGCATGATCGACTTTGCCAAGAAATACAACAAGAAGGGAGAGAAATGCCAGTACGTCGTGAACTCCAGTTCTGACCTGCGGCTTTTCGCCGATGGCTACTTCGATTTCATCTATTCCAACATCACGTTGCAACACATACCGCCCAAGTACTCGACCTCGTACATCTCTGAGTTCCTCCGGATCCTGAAGACCGGCGGCGTGGCAGTCTTCCAGTTGCCGGCCAAGAAGATCCTGGTGCCTGTTAGCAACCTGTTTGGCATGTCCAAGAGGGTGTTTGAGTTCCTCCCGCAAAGCGTTCTCTCCGTTTATCACCAGGTGCGGTATCCAAACAGGCCCTTTGCCTTCATGTATTCGGTTCCGAGGTCAAGGGTGGAGGAACTGATACGCCTTGGGAATGCCACCTTGATGGACGTCCAGGAAGGGCCCGCTGGACAATGGATGAACTGCAGGTACTGCGTGAAGAAGTAATCACTGCCAGACTCGGCTTGCTCTATAGAATGAGCCTGGCGACTATGTGCCCTGCCTTGTTACCAGTCCCACCTGTTGGTAATGATCGTGAATTCACACGTGTGTCGGACTGAACCGTCAATTGGAAGCACCGGGATGTGGAGTAATGTCCTGGCCCAAGTTCGTGGCACAGGATAACGGTATAACTTTGACCATAGACAAACCTAAATTACCGGCCCGCCCTAATGAACAAGGCCTGCCAATGTTGCTGCACAATCAGAGAGTGAGATCTGTTGTCCTGTCGCTGTTGATCGTTGCGCTCCTTTTGGTCATGACCAATCAACCACAACAATCCCTGCAATCTCATTCCAATTCCCTGCGATCCTCTGAGACATCTCATGTCACAATGGGTCCACCCCCGCCCATGAGCATAAACTACACAGAAGGCACTCCTATCAGCCTACAAGCATACGGAGTGGCCTTCGATTCTGCCGATGGGTCGTTCTACACTATCGACGGTGCCAGCGGCATGGACGTGGTGAATGAGTCCACATGGAAGACTACTGGCTCCATGTCAGTGACCAGCGGCGAGTACGCCAAGATCGCTATCGACCCCGACCACGCCCTGGGCTTTGTCAACGCAGGGTTTACTGCGGGGCTCTATGTGTTCAACACAACCACCTTGACCATGGTCAAGTCTATCCCAACGAACGAAGGGCAGGGGGTTGCACTAGACCCATTGCATCATCTCGTCGTATATACTAATGGGACCGATGTAACGTTCTACAACTACGCGACGTGGGCAGTGCTGTGGAATTGCCCGATGACTTCCCCTTACCGCATCGCCATCGATACACACCATCAAATCGTGGCAGTGACCTATGATTCAAACCGGGTAGCGTTCCTGAACGAAACGACTCGGCATTGGGTATCAAATGCAACCGCTGTTTGGTCAGGTGTTTCAGTACAGTACGACCCGGTCTCCAACAACTTCATTGTTGCAGACGACAATGCCTACAACTTCAGCCTGGTCCGTTTTGGAAACCCCCCCACAGTACAGAATTTCACTGTCCCAGTTGGACAGAACTTGGGTTCGCTGGCAGTAGTGAACGGCCCTGCCGACGAGGTCCTTTTCTGGATGTATGCCGGCAGTGGGGGTACACGACTACTGCCGTTCGATATCGCAACATCCACGTTCCTTAATTCAGTAGTTCCTCCGACGGGGGGGTGGCCCAGCGATATCGCCATCGATCCAAAGACACTCGTTGCACTCGGTGACGACCAGCTCTACAGCAACTTGATACCTTTCTACCCCGTGTTTCCGGTCACGTTCTCTGAGACAGGTCTTCCTGGGGGTACCAATTGGTGCGTGACCATTTTGACAGTCCCCACCTGTTCCACGTCCGGTACCATCTACTACAACGAAACTCCTGGGACGTACGGTTTCTCGATTGGGAATGTAGCTTCCTACACTGCAAATCCATCATCCGGGTCGATAGTTGTGAGTGAGGGGCCTGTGAATCAACTCATAAGATTCTCTGTTACCCCTATGTACTCGCTCACGTTCACAGAGTCGGGACTACCAGCCGGAACGTCATGGCACGTCACGCTGAATGGCTCGACGCAAGCATCTAGCACGTCAACGATCACTTTCTCAGAAGAGAATGGATCTTACAGTTACACATTGGATTCTCCTATCGCGATTGGCAGCTGGAAGCAGTACGCCACTTTCCCAACTTCTGGCTCGGTAGTAGTGAACGGTGGTCCTGTAAACAAACCTGTGACTTACGTGGAGCAGTTCCTGCTCACTTTCGTCTCTAGCCCTGCCAGTGGAGGGACTACAAGCCCTGCCTCCGGCTGGTATAACGCGAGCAGCACTCAGAAACTTGACGCGACTCCCGCCAGCGGATACACCTTCGCCGCCTGGGTTGGGTCTGGACCCGGGGCATACAGCGGGCCCACCAACCCCAAGAACCTCGTCATGACCGGATCGGATAACGAGACCGCGACCTTCCCAAAGATCGTTGCCTACACCGTGATGTTCAATGAAATGGGCCTACCTGCCGGCACCCTGTGGTCGGTTAATCTCTCGGGAGTGGTGAGGAACTCAACGACTCCGTCCGTGACCTTCAGTGAACTCAACGGGACCTACAGTTACAACGTATCGAATCCGATTTCAATAGGGGCTTGGAAGGAATACTCTACTACTGCAGCTTCAGGACAGGTTACGGTCGATGGAAACAGCGTGAGCAAGACCGTGTCCTTCATGGAGTACTTCAAGCTGACCGTGGCCGCCAGTCCGAACACCGGCGGGACGGTGAGTCCAACCTCAGGATGGTTTGGTGCGGGTGGAGCTGCTAATCTCGATGCGACCCCAGCGAGCGGATACCATTTCATAAACTGGACTGGGACAGGGCCAGGGGCCTACAGCGGGACAACCAACCCTGAGAACCTCATCTTGAGTGGGTCAGACAACGAAACTGCGAATTTCGTGAGAGTGGTCCTGTCATACACTGCATACTTCAACGAGACAGGCCTCCCCGTTGGTCTCCAGTGGTCAGTCAATCTCTCGGGCACAGTCGAGCAATCGACCACGTCGTCAGTGTCCTTCACAGAGATCAACGGAACCTATGACTACGAAATCGAATCGCCGATAACGATAGGGGCCTGGAAGGAGTACGTAACAACTCCATCCTCGGGATCGGTCACGGTGAATGGCAGTAGCTTGAGCACCGCGGTACCTTACACTGAGAAGTTCTTGGTGACCATGCACGCCAATCCTTCCAATGGCGGAATCACGCGACCCGCCTCAGGATGGTATGCCGCAAGCAGTGTCGTTGAGCTGAATGCAATAGCGACCAGTCCATTCGTCTTCGGGACGTGGGTGGGCACCGGGCCCGGAGCCTACAGTGGAACAAACGACCCCGAGAACTTCTCACTTGGCGGCTCGGTCAACGAGACGGCAACGTTCACTAGGACGAACACATACACTGTGACCTTCAACCAGACCGGCCTGCCGGTCGGCATCCAGTGGTATGTCAATCTTTCTGGCACGCAGAGGTTCTCGACCACGTCGACAGCGGTCTTCATGACACTCAACGGATCGTATAGCTATACCATCCAGACACCGATCAATGTCGGGAACTGGAGGCGCTACGAGGCAACGCCATTCTCCGGATCTGTCAAGGTCAACGGCAGCAACGTGGTCCAAGTGGTGACTTTCTCTGAGGAGCTCTGGTTGAACGTCAGCTCAAGCCCGAGCAGTGATGGCACGACAAGTCCCTCGACAGGATGGCACGACGCGGGTAGCATCGTCATGCTTGTGGCAACCCCTGCGAATGGATACGCGTTCACAAACTGGGTCGGGACAGGGCCGGGGGCTTACAGCGGGACTGACAACCCTAAGAGTCTCACTTTGGGCGGCTCGGACAATGAGACAGCGAACTTCATCCTGCCCACATACACGGTAACGTTCCTTGAGACGAACCTCAACTCGGGGACGGCTTGGAGCGTGACCCTGGCAGGAAAGACCAGCTGGTCTTCCGATACGACAGTTACTTTTGCATTGTCGAACGGGACCTACAACTACACTGTCAACGTACCATCGGGCTACACTGCGACTCCCAATAGCGGGTTCGTCGATATTGCAGGCCGTGCATCAACCGTAGGTGTCACCTTCCAGGCAGTGAGTCCCACTCCGAACCAGAACTTCTTCACTTACTCGGCAATGGGCATACCACTATACTGGTTCATCATCGTGATAGCAGTCATCCTGGTCGTTCTGGTCATCCTACTCTACCGGAGACGTCGGAAGCCCGTGAAGTCCACGGAGTCAACTGCGCCTGTGGCGAGCGTTGCAAATCTGGGACCGAGTCCCGCCCCAGTTCGACCTCCTTCCATCCCGAAAGCAGAATGGAGCGAAGAGGGCATTGATGCTCGTGGCGCGACGGCACATGATCTGCCTGCCAAGACCAATGTGCCCCAGCACGACCCGAGCAAACCCTGGGCAGTCAACTTGACTTCGGAGGGCGTTGAGGTGCTGGGAGTGAGCCAAGAAGGGCAGCCCAGTGGACCAATTTTACCGGACCAGCCTGGTAGACCCGGGACCGCCCCTCAACCGCCTGCAAGGCGCATCGCACCATCCCCAGTCGATGTCTACAACGTGCTCAAGACCCTTGAGAAAGGGCCTCGAAGTGCTGCAGAACTTGAATGGAGGGTTGAGATCTTCGGGAACGACAGAATGGCTGATCTCCTGGCTATTCTCACGAACGCGGAGCTGATCAAGGCGCAGAAGAGCGATGCTAGTGTCGACCAGTATGTTCTGACCCCGAGAGGCCAGTTTGTCGTTCGTCAGAAGGCGAGCAAGGACTCTGGAGTGACTCAAGCACCGGTGAGCGTTGAATCGTATCCTGTTCAATCGACAACTCCGAAACCGCAATCACTTCCCAAATCCAATGATGGAACTCTACCACCCAACGAAAGTCCCCTGGGAGAGGAACGCAAGACAACGGCTGAGACAAGCCCGTTCGGGCCCGACCTCAGACCCGAGGATGTCAACCCTCAACTGAAGGGCAGGGAACCGCTCAGGAAGCAGGATCTTCAACCCCTTGAGATTAGGGTCCAAGCTGAAAGGGGCGCAGATGCTCGGGAGACAACCATACAACCAGATTCGGAGGCTCAGGCTCAAGCCCTGATGGAAAAGGCCAATCGCGCTCGGCGAAGACCCAAGAGCAAATTCGGGGTAGAGCAGGAAGCGAAGCCATCAGATGCCGACAGCGAGAACCGAAAGAAAGGGTAGGGTCACCGAAACGACTAGACAAGCTGTTTGCCGAGGATTTCGCTGCGCTCGGTAACAATCATTAAATAGACCATTCGTTCATAGGCAAGGTGCAGAATGTTCAAACGAACGTTCTGGCGACACCCCAATAGCGTACCGGGGATACATGAACCGGGCAATCCAGGGGGTGTCACAGGTGACCCCAGAGGGGGATGGAGCCCAAGATACCCCCCGCCTTAGGGCGGAGTGACCTCTTGTGGCTGACGATGTAGGTCAGTATCGGTGAGTGAGAGTGAATAGGATGGCTCTTGTGCAAAGAATAGTAACTTCCCAAATGAAAATCCGGTTGATCCTGCCGGCGGGCACCGCTATTGGAGTCCGCTTAAGCCATGCGAGTCGAGAGGTGTAAGACCTCGGCGCACTGCTCAGTAACACGCGGACAATCTGTCCTCGAGTCGGGGATAATCCCGGGAAACTGGGGATAATACCCGATAGCTATCCCATGATGGAAGGCTGGGGTGGCGAAAGCTCAGACGCTCGAGGGTGGGTCTGCGGCCTATCAGGTTGTAGGGGGTGTTACGGACCTCCTAGCCAGTGACGGGTACGGGCATTGGGAGATGTCGCCCGGAGATGGGTTCTGAGACACGAACCCAGGTCCTACGGGGCGCAGCAGGCGCGAAACCTCCACAATGTGGGCAACCACGATGGGGGGACTCCAAGTGGATGCATTTTATGCATCCTGTTCTCGAGCCTAAAAAGCTCGAGAAGTAAGGGCCGGGTAAGACGGGTGCCAGCCGCCGCGGTAATACCCGCGGCCCGAGTGGTGCTCATTATTATTGAGCCTAAAGCGTCCGTAGCTGGCCGGGTAAATCCCTGGGGAAATCGGGCGACCCAATCGACCGAAGACCAGGGACACTACCAGGCTTGGGATCGGGAGAGGGTGATAGTACTCCTTGGGTAGGGGTAAAATCCTGTAATCCAAGGGGGACTACCAGTGGCGAAGGCGATCACCTAGAACGAATCCGACAGTGAGGGACGAAGCCCTAGGGCGCAAACGGGATTAGATACCCCGGTAGTCTAGGGTGTAAACGCTGCAGACTTGGTGTTGGGGATCCTGAGGGGATACCCAGTGCCGGAGCGAAGGTGTTAAGTCTGCCGCTTGGGGAGTACGCTCGCAAGAGTGAAACTTAAAGGAATTGGCGGGGGAGCACCGCAACGGGAGTAGCGTGCGGTTCAATTGGATTCAACGCCGGAAAACTCACCGGGAGCGACGGAAGTATGAAGGCCAAGCTGAAGACTTTGCTCGATCTTCCGAGAGGTGGTGCATGGCCGTCGTCAGTTCGTACCGTAAGGCGTTCTGTTAAGTCAGATAACGAACGAGACCCTCGCCTTCAATCGCAAACTCGTCAGTGATGACGGGCGCACTTTGAAGGGATCGCCTCCGCTAAGGAGGAGGAAGGGGAGGTCTACGGTAGGTCCGTATGCCCCGAATCTCCCGGGCAACACGCGCGCTACATTGGTGGGACAATGGGATCCGACCCCGAGAGGGGAAGGCAATCCTGAAACCCACTCTCAGTCTGGACTGAGGGCTGTAACTCGCCCTCACGAAAATGGATTCCGTAGTAATCGCGGGTCAACATCCCGCGGTGAATATGCCCCTGCTCCTTGCACACACCGCCTGTCAAGTCATCCGAGTTGGGCCTGAGTGAGGGTGACTCATCTTGGGCCGCTCGAACTTAGGTTCAGCAAGGGGGACTAAGTCATAACAAGGTATCTGTAGGGGAACCTGCAGATGGATCACCTCCTAAAGAGCCCAACCACACCAACTACCATACTGACCTAACATACCCGAAAGGGGTCACCAAAACCCGCCTCAGAGAGAGGGGCGAGTTACCAAATTATTAGTAATTACAAGCTGGTTATATACTCCATTATTTACTCTAAGAATCGTTATGGCGCTGATCTCTCAGGAAAGATACGCGCACGGGCAACACGAGACATTGCAGGTCACCCCCACACTGCCCCTCAAGGGGGCGGTGAGGAATGCAGCTAATGCCCTCAGCAAGGGTGAACCGCTCCTCATTTTCGACAACCCGGCGCGCGAAGGCGAGACCGACATCGTCTTCCTGGCCGAGAAGGTCACGGCAGAGAAGGTCAGGTTCATGCGCAGGGAGGCCGGAGGGCTCCTCTGCGTCACTGTCCCCGAGGAACTGATGACGGCCATAGGCCTCGGATTCCAGCAGGACATGCTAGGAGAGCTCTCAACGGCACATCCGATCCTTTCAAAGCTGGTCCCATCGAACCTCCCATACGACAGGAGGAGCGCCTTTGGGCTCGCGGTAAACCACCGGAGCACATTCACGGGGGTCTCTGACAGAGACCGGGCCCTCACCATCCGCGCCGTGGGCGAGATCGTCAGGGATTCAGCGTTCATGGGAAAGAGGGAGCTCGAGCAACGTTTTGCGAATGAGTTCATCGTGCCAGGTCATGTCCCACTCCTCCATGCAGCAAGAGGCCTTCTGGCTGAGCGCCGGGGCCACACGGAGCTATCCACGGCCCTGGCGAAGGTAGCAGGACTTACCCAGTCCCTGGCTCTCATGGAAATGCTCTCCGATGACGGTGGTTCCCTCCCCGTGAAGGAGGCAATAGAGCGGGCGCAGAGGAGGGGTTGGGCTTTTGTAGATGGCGAGGAGATACAACAGTCGTGGTTCCAATGGTTCGGGTGATGGCTACAGGGGTCTTTGACATCCTCCATCCCGGGCATCTGCATTATCTGAGCGAAGCAAGGAAGCTCGGGGACGAGCTCGTCGTTGTCGTAGCACGGGACAGTACTGCAAGAAGGTTGAAACGGGAACCGGTGGTTCCCGAGGAATCCCGTCGGCAGATGGTCGAAGGGTTGAAACCCGTTGACAGGGCAGTGCTGGGAACGACCGGTGACATGTACGAGACCGTTGTCTCTGTAAAGCCTGACGTCATCGCACTCGGCTTTGATCAGAAGTGGGACCCCGAGGTCATCCGCAGCGAGTGTGCCAAGCGCGGCGTGCATGTCAAGGTAGTGAGGCTCTCCGGTGTGCCCGAGAGACTGCACTCTACGAACCAGATCGTGGAACGGATCATGGTCATGCGTGGCAGGGCGAAAGCTGCCAAGGAGATGGCGGCACGCGCTAATCCCGATGCTTCGTCCAAGCCCGTATCGGAGACATGAAGACGATAGGAGTAGTGGACACAACCTTTGCCCGCGTGGACATGGGCTCGGCGGCGATTCGAGTGCTGAAGGGCCTCGATGTTGACCTCAAGATAGTGCGGAGCACTGTTCCAGGCATCAAGGACCTGCCTGTCGGCTCGCTGAAGATGTTTCGCGATGAGAAGGCCGACATTGTCATGGCTCTGGGGATGCCAGGGAAGGCGGAATATGACAAGGTATGCGCACACGAGGCGTCCCAGGGGCTGATCAGTGTTGCAATACAAGAAGGAAGACCTATCGTCGAGGCCTTCGTGTTCGAAGGCGAGGCCGGGGACGAAAAGGAGCTCCAGATGCTCGCCAGGAGGCGCGCGGAGGAGCATGCCCTCAACGCCTACCTCATGGCCTGCCACCCCGAGAAGCTCGGGAGGATGGCAGGTACGGGAGCCAGGCAGGGATTCACAGACGCGGGTCCTGTAGGGACCCATCGTCACAAAACAAGGAGGAACAGCAATGCCATCGCAAAGTACGCCTAAGGGAGAGGGAAAGGACGTGAGAGTGGCTATAGTGGCGAGCGAGTTCAACTACGATGTTACCGCCCTGATGGTGGAAAGGGCAAAGGAGGAGGCGGAATTCCTACAGGTTAGCGTTACGAACGTGGTCAAGGTGCCTGGAGTCTTCGACATGCCTCTCGCGGTCAGCGCACTAATGACGCGGAGCGACGTGGATGCGGTCGTTGCCCTGGGAGCGGTAATAGAGGGCGAGACGAGCCACGACGAGCTTGTCGCGAACCAGTCCGCGAGGAAGATGCTGGACCTGTCGGTAGAACATGGAAAACCACTCGGGCTTGGGGTGTCAGGACCGGGTGAGACCCGTCTGCAAGCACAGGACCGAATAGAGAAGGCGGCCGACGCGGTAAGAGCGGCGGTCAAGATGGTGCGCCGATTGAACGCATTGTAGCGCATAAGGATAGGGATCCGGGCCATAGACCCTGAATCCGGGCGCCCTTGCGGGGCCGAACTCACCAGCGGACAATCAGGGAGAGGATAAGCTAGACGCGAGGGCTACTTGTCGTCCTTAGAGGACCGTGACGACCTGGCTCTAACCTGAGAGCCGCCGCTTCGGTGGTGAGCAAAGTATCCAAGATTCCCAAGCGCGAAGAACACTGCCCCAGCGGCCGCGAGGACCAACACGATCCAGAGCCAGTATGCCGAGAAGAAGGCGGTGAACTTGTTCGCTGGCGTGGGCGGTGTAGGTGGGGTGGGAACAGAATAAGTCAATGAGGTGATGAAATGTATCTGCCCCGGGGTCTGCGACTGGAAAGCGAATGTCACGTAGGTCTTGGACGGGTTCACCAAACCGCTCGGGACAACACTATGCATGTAGCTGGTTGTGTTGACAGTCAGCGAATAATTCCAAGTAGAGTAAGCGCCGTACAGAATAGCTCCACCCTCATGAACGGCGAGGTAGATCGGGACGTTGTAGACCACGTTGCCGTCCACCAATGACTTCCATTGCTGGGCAATACCCGACTCCACCATTTCCTGAACAACTGTATTCCAGGCTCCCAATACCGTCTGGTTGAACGTCGGTGCGTATTGTGCTGCCAGGACGGATCGGCCCGTGCTTATCATAACGTCGGGTTCACCGACACCGTAAACGCTTGCCAACTGGACAGCTCCTATCGGTGAGTAGCCAGCTCCTGCCTGTGTGACATTTACCAGGCTCGTTGTGGCGCCAAATGGAGAATTTAGCAGGTCCACTGTTCCGTTGGCTGCAACAACACCGATGTCGGTACCTCCGAAGTCTCCCAGCCAGGACCCAGTCCAGCCCTCACCTGCCATTGGGATCTGTGCGAGAGTCCACTCTGGCGCGCTCGCGCGATAGACAAGATGGTCCGAACCCAGGACCAGCAAACCTTGACCGGTGGAGTTGAGATTGAGCTGTGCCGCGTAAACGCCCGTTGGAAGTGACATGTTTTGGTAGAGTAGAAGAGGACTGCTCAGATTCATCAAGTATAGCTGGACGTTGTTGCCGCTCCCCACTGCAATCTCTGCCGTCTGGTTGGCCAACATCTCTGTGGACATGCTCGTTGCAGTCGACGGAAGGTGGGTCAGTAGCGTGAGTGGGTTGTTCCAACCCGTGCTCGTGTATGTTGAGTAAAACATGTCCTTGTCCGACCCAATTGCGACGACTGTTGGGACACCGGACATGTACATCCCGCTGGCGGCGACAGCAGTGGGGTCTGGCCCTCCGCCGGGATCGTGGAGCGAAAGGATCGATGGCGCTCCCCATTGACCGGAAATCCCTTGCCCGGCAAGGTAGATGTTCTGAGCGCAAGTGGCAATGGTCGTTGGAAAGCCGTTCCCGTAGACGTCACGCTGCACGATAGCCGAAACAGTGGTGTTGCTGACGAGCGCCTGATTCAGAACAGTGCCGCCCGTGCCACCCGGAGCCAATGAATAGATCGATAGAAATCCATAGTTGTCCCCAGTTGCCAGGATCTCGGAACTCGGACCGTCCGGGGCTGCCGAAATGGCGGTTATGGTAGTATTCTTGTTGTGTACGCTCGGGGTGTTATCTGTGGCCCAGCTAAGAGGCCCAAAGGGCAGGAATGGTTTCGACCCGTTTCTAGCAAACAGGGTATCGAGACCTACCGCAAGGGAGAGCGAGTAGGTTCCTGAAAGGGTCCCATGAATGCTTCTCAGGTTGGCACTTCCCCCTGTCAGCGAGGCGTTGGGAAGGGTGATGACAGTAGACCCAGAACTATTGGAGACCGAGAATTGTGTCTGGACAGCCGATTCTCCAAACTGCCCACCCCATTGCCACAGCGGGGTGCCGCTCCCAGGAGGCTCGAAGGTGACGTTGGTGGGTGCTTCCAACGGTGACTCAGGTGTTTCAAACGTGGTGCTTGACGATCTGATGCTGGCCCCTGCGGGAAGGTAGACAGGAAATGTGGCGTTCGCAACCTGGCCTTGTCCTTTCAGTGAAACCGTCGATTCGTTGACAACGATTGCGTTCACGGTGGAGTCGTACGGATACGAATTACGGGATTGGTTCGAAGCGCTAGCCAAACCCGTGATCGTAATCACAATGCAGAGGATGATTGCCATTCCTTGCTTTGACAACGTCACGCTCGGTTTACCCTCTGCTTCGAACGCATGGGTGGTTCAAATATTAGGCCTTCGGTGTTGAAATTGACTTTGAAAACCTCATTGCTGGTATCTCGCCTGCGGGCGACGGTCTCGAAGTTCGCGCTAGTATGCATTTGATGCGATGGAAAAGCTTACACTGCCTGTCACGCCGGCTGCTGCATTGGAGATGATTTCGATGGAAAGGAAGTAGAATGCCAGGGTGGAACCCTTGGTAGCTGCCACTGGGTTGAGGACGGGTGGCGCGCCATGTCCCTGAGTGCATGCGTCCGTTGTCCATGCCGAACCATTGAGAGAATATGACCACGAACCTAGCCGTGGTGCCCCCACGACATTGTACCCTTGATATGGCACGGCTACTCCGCCTCCAGCGTTGTCGCACACTGCCGTGTTCTTGGGGTTGACAGCATTGTTGTTCACATTATTCGCCGTACCTGCAGTTGGCAACCACCTGGAGGTCCCCATTCCGATCGCCCCGGCGTAACCACTGGTCGATCCACCCTGTAGGGTAGCCAGGACCCAAGCCGGACCGGTCGACCCAGTCACGGCAGTCTCGTTCGCCCATATGTTGTCGACTGTAGTATACACCGCAACATTGCAAACTGCAACCGCCTCATCAATGAAATACTCGTAGGTTGCCCCCTTGGTCACATTGTATTGGATGGTCACGGAAGCTGTTCCCTGGCCTGCAATCGAAACATAGCTCTTGCCTGTCCCCCACCCGCCGAGAGGTGTCTCATCAGTGCTGTTCAGTCCATACCAGGAACAGACCAATCCGGAGGTATCTTGGAAGGTCTGCACATTGTTGTTTGCGCTCGTAGAATTTGTCACATAGACGGTAGCCATGACGAGTCCTGGAAGGACTGCCAACAGGGCCAGGATGGCCAACACGCGGGAGCCGCGCCTTCTGCTTGCTGGACCCTGGGCATATCTTATCGCCCTTACTAGCTCCCTAGACAAACCCTAGTTCCCCCTCCGTGAATGTACCAAGGTGATTCGGAGCTATAAACATATCGTCCAACGGTCATAGTATCCATGGGGCAGACCGAACCATTCCTCACAGATCATGTTCTTTCTTCTTAGTTATGACCTATGAGTAACTACCCTATATTCAACTCTCAGACATGTCGTTGAGGGACGGGAAACCCAGATGTGGTCCCCCCCGCATGGGCGCGGGGAGGATTCCCCGCGCCGCCGTCCTCTGCCCCCGCTCTAGTATGCGTTCGATGCGATTGCAAAGGTCACTGACCCAGCAGTCACTCCAGAAGCGCCCGCGGATATTATCTCAAGAGACAGGAAGTAGAACGCGACAGTTGTTCCCTTTGTACCGGCAGCTGGGTTGACGACTGCAGGGGCAGCGTGCCCCTGAGTGCATCCATCCACCGTCCATGCCGTTCCATTGAGGGAATACGACCACGAACCGAGGCGTGGTGCTCCGGCCACATTGTAGCCCTGGTATGGCACTGCCACTCCTCCTCCAGAGTTGTCACAAACTGCGGTCGCTGCGCTAGGGGTCGTCCCTGGGTTCTTGGCGTTGTTGTTCGCGTTGTTTGCAGTTCCAGCAGTTATTGTCCAAACCGCGCCATTCGCGGCAACTGAGCCCGCATAACCATTGATGGATCCACCCTGCAGGGTAGCGAGTACCCAGGCCGGACCAGCCGATGCCGTAGCCGCTGTCTCGTTGACCCACACATTGTCGGTCACCGAGTACACTGGCACGCTGCAAACAGCCGCTGCCTCGTCAACGTAGTACTCATAAGCTGCACCCTTGGTAACGTTATACTGGAGCGTAACGGAGGCTGTTCCCTGGCCTGCGAGGGAAACATAGCTCTTGCCTGTGCCCCAGCCACCGAGAGGAGTCTCATCAGTGCTGTTCAGTCCATACCATGAGCACGTCAATCCCTGCGTGTTCGCGAAAGTGCTTACTATGTTGTTTCCACTCGATGAGTTCGAAACGTAGACAGTACCCGCCACTAGCCCTGGGAGTATGGCCAATAGCGCGATTATAAGTGTCAGGCGAGTACCCCGGCGTCGGCTCTTTCCACCCGTGTACTCCAATCCTCTCTTTAGACTCCTACCCCACATCGGTTACACCTGTGATATCACTAATTGTAAAGGCCGTATTTAACCATATCTCCGAAGGAATGCCACACCGGAACACAGCCACATTTGAGGGGGCAGGGTTTGGACCTTGACAAGCCTGCTTTGGGCCCTACCACCTCAACTGCTGATACTCACCGTACAGCTCGCGCCAAACGCCTGAAACCTCACCGAGGGTTGCCCCTTTCTTCAGGGCGATCATCACTGCGCCCATCACGTTCTGTCCCCCTTCCGTCACCTTGGAGAGCTCGGCCAGGGCCGCTTCGATCCCCTTGCCCTTCCTCGAGCTACGGTAGCCCTTGACCCCACGCGCGGCCTCTTGCTCTGCCCTTTTCAATTCTGCGTCCAGCTTTCCCTTGGGAACTGTGGGCAAGAGTGAGAAGCCCTCCTCTGTATCCACGTGGACCTCCACACCTACCTTCTTCTCCTTGCCCTCCTCTCTATCCTTGACCTTCCTGATGGCCTCTCCGAGAATCACGTTCTGGACGTACCCCTTTTCGAGAGCGACTATTGCCCCGCCCATCTTCTCTATCTCTGAAAGGTATGCTTGAGCATCTTCCTCGATCGTATCGGTCATTTCCTCTATCGCCCAGGCCCCTCCGACCGGGTCCACGGTGTTGGCGACCGCGCTCTCCTCAGCGATGATCTGCTGGGTTCTCAAAGCCAAGCGGGCGGCTGCTTCCGAAGCCGGGCCCATCATCTCGTCAAGAGCATTGGTGTGCACCGATTGGGCCCCGCCCAGAATCGCAGCCAGGGCCTCGAGAGATGTCCTGATGACGTTGAGCTCCGGTTGTTTGACGGCCAGGGTGGAAAGGTCGGTCTGTGCGTGGAACCGCAACATCTGAGCTCGGGGAGTCTTTGCCCCGAGGATGTCCCTTGCAAGGCCGGCCCAGATCCGCCTTGCAGCCCTGAACTTGGCCACCTCCTCCAGGACGCGGACCGACGATGAGAACAGGAAAGTAAGGCGTGGAAGGAAGTCGTCAATGGAAATGCCACGCTCCTCGACCGCACGGGCATATGCGACTGCATTTGCCAGAGTGAAGGCAACCTCCTGGGCTGCTGTGGCCCCGGCCTGCCTCATGTGGTAGCCAGAGACCGAGATGGGGTTCCACTTGGGCATCTCCTTCCTTGCGAACTCGACAACGTCTGCCGCAAGACGGATGGATGGACCAGGAGGATAGATGCACCTGCCGCTCACCGCGAACTCCTTCAGGATGTCGTTCTGTACCGTCCCCATCAGGTGTGAGCGCGGAACCCCCCGAGCTTCCCCGGCAAGGACCATCATCGAGAGAAGTATCGGGGCCGTCGCGTTGATGTTCATCGAGACGGCGACCTTGTCGATGGGGATCCCATCAAGAAGCACCCTCATGTCGTTCAAGGTGGAGACGGACACGCCGTTCCGGCCTACCTTTCCCTTTGCCTTGGGTTGATCCGGATCGAGGCCAATCTGAGTAGGGTGATCCAGGCCAATGGACAAACCGGTCTCTCCATCCTTGAGGAGATCGTGCAACCTTGCGTTGGTGTTCTTGGCCGTGCCGAACCCGACCCGCTGACGCATCGTCCAAAGCTTGCTCCTGTACATGGCGGGGTGTATCCCACGCGTGAAGGGGAACTCTCCAGGGAAACCGAGGTGCGAGAGGTAGTACTCCAGCTCGTTCTCTAGGGGAATTCCCAAGAGCGGAGGTGAGGAGCCCTCCACCCTCTCGTTCCCGAGCTCTTCCGATGCCCTCTTCTGCCATCGCTCGCGCGATGGTTTCTCTTCCTCGTTCTTGACGGGCTTCGACTTCATGCCTTCGGGCCCTTCGCCAGAGCTTCCTTGACCAGGCGGGGTATGTCGTATGGCACCTTCGCCACACGGGCTCCAGCAGCTTCCAGCGCGGCCACCTTGGTAGCCGCGGTCCCACGGCCCCGGCTGATGATGGCGCCGGCATGGCCCATCCTCTTTCCCGGGGGAGCCGAGCGACCGGCTATGTAACCGATTACCGGCTTATCGAACTTCTTCTTGATGTAATCTGCTGCTTCCTCTTCCGCAACCCCACCGATCTCTCCTACCATCACCACCGCACTTGTCTTCAGGTCCTCGGCGAACAGCTCCAGGGCGTCAATGAAGGTCATGCCAGGAACAGGGTCGCCTCCCAGCCCGATGCATGTGGATTGCCCGATCCCTGCCTCGCTCAGGTTGCTCACTATCTCGTACGTGAGGGTGCCGCTGCGGCTGATAACTCCAACGTTCCCAGCCTTGAATACGGCATTGGGAAGGATACCTACCTTGGACCCTTGCGGTGTCGCAATGCCTGGACAATTGGGACCTATGATGCGTGCCCCCTTTGACTTGGCATAGTAGAGCATGTTCAACATGTCGTGGAATGGTATGTGCTCGGTTATGATCACGACGAGAGGGATGCCTGCATCCACGGTCTCGTAAAGCGCGTCTCGAGCATATGGAGCCGGCACGAAGATACAGGCGGCGTTCGGGTGTGTCTTGTCCATGGCCTCCTGCACGCTGTCAAAGACCGGGACCTCCTCGACCACGGTCCCGCCCTTTCCTGGGGTCACTCCAGCCACTACCTTCGTCCCGAAGGCCTTCATGCCCGCAGTATGGATGGTACCCTGGTGCCCGGTGATCCCCTGGACAAGTACCCGCGTGTTGGAATCTACCAGAATGCTCATTTCCGTCCCTCCAAGGTCACAACATGCCGCACTGCTTCTGCAAGGTCAGAGTAGGATTCTATCCCAGCCTTCTTCAGTATGGCCATGCCCTCTGGTTCATTGTGCCCGCGTATGCGGGTTACGAATGGGAATGAAAGGGGTTTCTTTCCCATCTCTGAGACCAATCCCGATGCGACCGTATCGCAACGCGTGACCCCTCCGAAGATATTGATGAAGACAACCTTAGGGTTGGCTTCCCCCATGAGGGACAAGGCCTCCGAGACCTTCTTTGGATCGTCAGTGCCGCCCAGGTCCAGGAAGACTCCTGGCTTTCCCCCGTGTTCCAGCAGGACATCCAGGGTTGCCATGGTGAGCCCAGCGCCATTGGCTATGACGCCGATGTCGCCACCCATCTCCACGAACGCGATCCCCTTCTCGTGCGCCTTCGTCTCCAGTGGCGTCATCTCACCCTTGAGATTGCCATAGGTCGGGTGCCGAAATATTGCATCATCCTCGATGGTGACCTTGGAATCGAGCGCGACCAGATGTCCCCCCGCGATTGCCAGGGGGTTGATCTCGACAAGCTCTGCATCCTCCTCGGTGAAGACCCTCCAGAGGGACTGCACGAGCCCGCTCAGCTCCTTCCCCAGTGGGCCGTCAAGGCCGAGGAACTTTACGGACAGCCTCTTCTCGTAGTCGACAACACCGATCGAAGGGTGAATCCAGACCTTCCCGATCTTTTCGTCTGGAACACTCTCGATCTCGACACCGCCTTCCGCGCAGAACATGAGTACTGGAGCCCTCCGTGAACGGTCGAGAGTGATCGATAGATAGAGCTCCCTGGTCAGGGGAAGCTTCTCCTCGATCAGGACCTCCTTCACGGTTTCTCCCTTGAAGTCCGTGCCAAGGAGCTTCATCGTTGCCGCCTTGGCTTCCTCAAGGGTGTTGGCGAACTGCAGTGCGCCTCCCTTGCCCCTGCCCCCGATCCGGACCTGGGCCTTGACAACGCAAGGGAGGGGAACCTGCGTCCCCACCACTTTCGATACTTCTTCAACCGATCTCACTACCGCTCCCTTAGGGAGGGGAATGCCGTAGCGCCGGAAGACTTCCTTTCCTTGCCACTCTAACAGCTTGACCATGATTTCCGCGAGAATCAACGGCCGTATAATGATGGCGCAAGTGGCATGGGCGAGCGCATTCTCTGCGGCCCTCAGGCTTCGTAGTGGCCTTGAGGGCCGATTCATGCCTCGGTACGTCGGCATCGGAAGATAGCAATTCTCATGAGCCCCTGGCCTATGCACATAGGTCGAGGCTAAGAACCATCAGGCATCAACGTCACCGCAAGGCATAGATGGTCTTGGGCGTGGGCTAGAGATAATGGAATCACAGCTCGAAACGAAACGATGTATCTCCCTCACCCTCACCTTCGCAGTGATCGCACTGCTTCTCTTGAGTGCCAATGTCCTATTATTCTCCTCGGGAAACACATCAGGCACGGTCGCTCACGATGGCATTCTTGGCGAACGGGCCTCAGCATCAGCACGATCCGGCCCGGGAGCCTATTCTCCACCGTCATCCGAACGTGGTCCCTCCACGGGTTTGATGACTTACCCTTCGGCCATCGTTCCCATTGTCATCACGAACTCGCAGGCGGTCGGCACCGGCACCTACCAGCAGATCATCCACTTCAATTCGGCGCAGTACTCGTCCTACCTCAATTCCAACTGGACGAACGTTAGGTTCGTCTATGGCAACGATACGAAGATCCCAGCGTGGATCGAGTCCAACGCATCGAACACCTCCCCGAACACCGTCGTCTGGCTGAGGCTCTATCCCATTGGCCCTTCCTCTAGCGAGACGGTGTACCTGTTCATCGACCCTACGGGAACCTTCGAGCTCTCCGCGTCCGGTCCGACTGGTGAGGCTCCCTATCTCTCCGCTCAGTACGGAAGGTTCGACGATGGCCGTATCGTCTTCAACTTCTACGACAACTTCGCGGGAACCACGCTGAGCAGCGAGTGGGGGTCTCCCATCAATGACGGTGGCACTGCCACAGTCAACAACGGAATCGTTTTCACAGTGGACAGCACGGATTACGTCTTCCTGGCTACGGCTGCGAAGGTCCAATACCCGCTGATCGCCGAGATGGACTTCGATCCGAACAAGCTCGCCAACACGGCTGCTAACCCCATGATCGGTGAGTCCGAGACCACGACAACCACCGGCGCGGTGGACCTTTGCGGCGGATACGAATACAACTGGTATGCAGGAAGCCCGAACCAGGCGTTCATGGTTGCCTCGAACCAGCCGGTATGCAACACCAATACCGTATCGAGTGGACAGTACAGCCCGGACAGTGGGTCCATCGTCGGTTTCGTCTGGTACAGCACCGGGAGCGTACACATGTTGGTGAACTATGCCAGCCTCTACAACAGTGGGGACAACTCGGTCGCGATCGGCAACTACTACCTCTACTTCGGCATCTCGAATTCAGGCGCCGGCTCATTTGGGGCGCCCTGGTTCAGAGCTCGGGCTTATCCCCCTTCTGGGGTCATGCCAACCGCTTCTACCGGCACCGCGAATCCTGTCTACCAGGTGACCTTCGCGACCTCTGGGCTCCCGGCGGGCACTGGCTGGCACCTCAACTTCACCGCCTACCCTGCCGTGATCCCGCCTCCAGACGTGTCAACGCCTGCAAGCAGCTCAGTGGTCCCACTCATCAACGGGACGTACTCCTTCCGGGTCACCAGCTCTAACAGTGTCTATGCCTACACGGGAACTGGGGGCGTGGTGGAATCTGGCGGAACACCGTCCACCGTACCAGTGCCCTTCTCCCAGGTCATCTATCCGATCGGCATCAACGAGACTGGGTTGCCTGCTGGAAGTACATGGTACGTCAACCTGACAGGAGGACCCGCCGGGTTCACCCTTCCTCCCAATGCCTCCGCTCTTTCTGGCGGGGTAGTCCTGCTCCATGCCATCAACGGGACCTACACATTCGCGACCGCCACCAACAACAACTCCTTCTACGCCACCCACCCGATCAACATGTTCGCCGAGTCTGGTGGGACCCCCAAGAACGTCACGGTCACTTTCGCCCCCAAGCCCACCTATGCAGTGACATTCAATGAGAGCGGGCTCCCTGCCGGCACGCCGTGGTCCGTGACGGTCGGCAATGGGTCCAGCGGGTCCAGCTCGCTCACGATCTCCTGGATCCTGATGAACGGGACCTACCAGTTCCAAGTGGGGCTGGTCCCAGGATACCTGGCATCCCCACTCAACGGTTCCTTCAGGGTCAACGGTGCTCCACTCAATATCTCCATTGATTTCACTCATTTCGTAAACGTATCCTACCCATTCGATTTCGTCGAGAAGGGGCTTCCCACCGGAGCTGAGTGGTATGTGAACTTCACGGGTGGACCGGCAGGATCCTCCCTTCCCACGAACCTTTCAGGAGCAGCAAAGAGTGCTCTTCCTACACGGCTCATCAACGGCACGTACACCTATGACCTGGCCACGAACAACAAGTCCTACTCTACCCCGACCCTGGGGTCGCTCATAGAGGCTGGCGGAAGTCCAGCCAACGTGACAGCGATCTTCACAGAGATACTCTACTCGGTGACCTTCACGGAGTCAGGCCTTCCATCTGGAACCTCCTGGTCGCTCACGTTCGCCGGGACTCAGCACAGCGTGACTACCTCTTCAACGTCGACCCAGATGCCGAACGGAACCTACGGGTTCAGCGTGGGTGTGATCTCCGGATACCAGTCCTCACCCTCTACGGGAACAATCCATGTAGATGGGAAGGCAGCCCAGCAAGCCATCACGTTCTCCAAGATCGTCGTGAGCACCTATGTCGTGGCTTTCGACGAGTCGGGTCTCCCAGCGGGGACATTCTGGTCGGTGTCCCTCGGTGGCACGCTGCTCAATTACAGTGCGACCCAGATCACCTTCAACGAGCTCAATGGGAGCTACTCGTACAATGTGAGCCAGTCGCAGGGCTATCTTCCCAATCCGGCGCATGGGGTGGTCTCGGTCGCTGGATCGCCTGTGACCGTCCAGATCACGTTCACAAAGAAGGCCAAGCCCGGACCAGAGGTGTATCTCCTTACCTTCAAGGAATCGGGACTGCCGAACGGTGACAATTGGTCAGTGACCGTTGGGAGCACGGAGAAGACGGCGAATAGCACGCTCATCACTTTTTCAGAGGCGAACGGCACCTACTACTACAATGTCACTGGCCCTGGAGGCTACACGATAACCAATGACTCCGGCACAGTGAAGATCCAGGGCAGCCCACAAGCGATTGCAATCAATTTCGAACCCCAGGAGCAGTCAACCCTGATCAATGGCGTTTCGACTAGCTACTTCTGGTTGCTGGTCATCGCGGCCATCGCGGTTATTGCCCTCCTCTGTGCCGTACTGATCTACCGGCGACGACGCCGTGACAAGAAGACCACTCCCGCTGGTGTGACGGTGTCTTCGGCAGGAGTCACACCGACGGACAAGGAGGCGGCCGAAGGCGCTGACGTGCCTGCGCCGGCAGCCGGCAAGAAGGAAGAGTGGAGAGAGGACTAGGTTTCGATCCGAGAGGGCAACGTAGCCACCTCACTTGAAAGATCGTACTACAATTCCTTCTGCTTCAAAGGTTTAAATAGGGCACAGAGATAATCCAATCTATGGCAGACCGTGACAAGAACCGTGGTTTTCACTCGGCCGCGGGGCTCATCCAATACTACGACATGGAGGAGACCAAAGCCCTCAAGCTGCCCCCAACGCTTGTGATATCCTTGGGCATCGTCGTTGGGGTCCTGGTAGAAATCCTGAAGTGGAGATACCCGACCTGAACCTTCGGCTGAGCCCGGCCTCAAGGCCTTCCCATACTCAACACTTAAGAGAGAGACCGCATTCCCCCTCCCATGGCCCTTCCAGCTAAGCTACAGAATGACCTGAGACAGTTCCAGAGATTGCAGCAGGAATTGGGATTGCTCTCCCAGCAGCGGGCGCAGTTCGAACTCAAGTTGCGCGAGACGAACCGGACCTCTGACGAGCTGAAGTCTCTTCCGGAGGATACCCCCATCTACAGGACGGTCGGAGGGTTGCTGGTCAAGTCAAAGGGAAGGAAGGAGGTCGAAGACATCCTGATTGAGGACAAAGAAACCCTAGAGGTGCGCATCAAGGCCATCGAGAGGCAGGAAAGTCACCTTCGCGACAAGTACGAGACGCTGCAGAAGGAACTGACCACCGCTCTTCAGGCGGCAGGAATCACCGACGACAGCGTCGCTCCACCTGCCGACGGGACCAAGGGCGAAGAATAGGTCTGACCCAGCGGCCCTTGGGGGCCGGCTCAGACCTTGCGCTCCGTGAGCATGTGCCCGATCTTGCGAAGGAGCTCTGCCTGACCCGTTGGGATGCCCTTCATCAGTTTGAATCCCTCATCCCTGAGCTCTGCGATCTTGGACTCGGAGTACTCTATGCTGCCAGTACCCTTGATCACTTCGATCGCTGCATCGAGCTTTCGCGGAGAGGCCAACGGATTGCCGAGAACCTTCTCTATGGCTTCCCTTCCGCTCGGTGTGGCGCGACGCCACGCCTCGATCAAGAGCAACGTTCGCTTGCCTTCGAAGAGATCGTTGGTGGACTTGCCCACCTCTTCCTCAGTTGTTACTCCCAGTCCCAGGATATCGTCTCTCAACTGGAAGGCCACTCCGAGAAGGTCTCCCACCTTGCCCAGCGTGTCGAGCAGACGAGGAGATGCCCCGGCGAGAATCGCACCCATCCGTAGAGGTGAACTTACCGTGTATACGGCAGACTTGAGCCGGTGAACTGTGAGGACATCCTCCTCTCTCACCTTCTCGATCGGCGACGCGTTGAGGTAGATGTCGAGTAGCTGGCCCAGCGCTGTCAACCGCGTCATCCTCCCGTATTCTGACAGGACGGCGAGCTTGCGCTCCGGAGGCACTTCGGGAGTGAGGAAACATCGGGTGGTCAGGGATTCCATGAGGTCGCCGAGAGTTATCGCAATCGCCTCACCGAAATCGGTGTCAATCCCGGCCAGATCGTTCTCCGAGTGGAACTTTGCCATCGAGACATGCATGGTCGGGCCGCCACGGCGCGTTTCCCCGTGGTCTATGATGTCATCGTGGATCAGCATCCAGCCCTGGAAGGTCTCAAGGGCCACGGCTGCCGGCAGCGGAACGTTCAGGTCCTTGCCGCCTGCGACGTGATACCCGGCCAGGATGAGAAGGGCCCGGAACCGTTTGCCTCCTCTCAGGGCGAATTCCTGTACGGCTTCGAGAAACGGAGCCAAGCGAGGGCTCTCCTTCTTGACAGATTGCACTTCCATCGATAGCACATTAGCTAGCGATTTGTCTATTGCAGGTTTCCAAGCAAGGAGGTCGTCAAGGTCCATTCGAACCACCAGTCCCGTGACATGGCCACGAGCATATAATGAAGGGCCCCCCGACTGACTTTCCGCTGCGGTCAAGCGTCCCACAGCTTATTATTCTACTTCTCTCACTTCCCCCACTGGAATGGTGGTCTTGTGAAGCCCGTCCGTTTGGTTGAATCCATCGCTGAAAACTTCGGTCAGAGACTGGTCGATGCGAAGAGGGCAGGTGCCACAACATTCCTCTCCACTCCCGATGGCTTCCTTTATGCATTCATCGAGGAGCCGCAGCACCTGACAGCGCGGTACCTTGAGACCCTCAAGGCCAAGGGTCTTGCAGATTTCAAGCACATAGTCGTTCTCTCATCAGGCAATTTCACTCCGGAGATGCTCCAGATCCTCAACGACCAGAAGGTCTCTGTAGTTACCGGAGACCGATTCACGTTCCTGATCCGCGCCATGGGTTTGGATTCCGCTTCGTCCCCTCCTACCCCTGCCCCGGTCGCCCAGTCCACGCTACCGACCGCACAGAGGCTGGACAAGCTCATGCACATGGGCAAGGACTGGATGGACATGGGAGTCCCTGCGCTGGCTGCGCGATTCTACGGTGAAGCTACAAAACTGAAGCCGGAATACGTGCCGGCGTACCTGGGTGTAGGGGAGGCCTATCTCGCGCTCAGTTTCGGTGACATGGCTCAGGATGCCTTCGACACAGTGCTCCGCCTGCAGGAGGGAAACATGCAGGCAAGAGTGGGAAAGGCCAGGCTCCACGGCGTTCTCGGCCGAGTAAAACAGGAGATAGACGAACTCAACAACCTCCTCAAGGAGACACCCGGCAGCACCGTCGTTCGCGCGCACCTGCTGGCCGCCCTGGTGGAAGCGAAGAAGTGGGACGAGGCCATTTCCCACATCGACGCGCTGCTGAAGATCGCTCCGAGCGAAGGGCGTTTCCATGCCATGAAGGCCGCGTGCCTCATGCACCTGAGAGAGAGAAATGCAGCGATAAGGGAGGAAGAGAGAGCTCTCTCACTTGGGATGCCGCTCGAGGACCTGGAGAAGGTCTACTTCACAATGCGGTTGCCTCAGCGCGCGCTGCAGAGCGGTCTAAAGTCAGGCCATGAAGAGAAAGTGACTGCCGCGAGAACCAGCGAAGCGGTTCCTGAGTGGCGAAAGCGGCATTAGTGGGATACATTAGCTGGAAAACATGTTGGGTAGGTCCCTTGGATATCAGAGCTACTCGGTGACCATGTCCAGGCCTACGACTATCAGGTTCTCCAGGATAGAGGTGATACACATCCTCGTCGCCTTCTGCGTCCTGACGCTGGATTTCTGGCTCATTGCCACCGGTGCGAACCTGCTAGGGACCAGTATGTTCGGATACAACTTCAGCTTCCTTGCCGCTGTCCCTGTCGCAGCACTTGTGACTGCAACCGGCTTTGTCTCCCACGAGATGGCACACAAGTTCTCTGCCCAGCGCATGGGGCTTTGGGCGGAGTTCAGGATGGCCCTGCAGTGGTTGTTCCTCTCGATCATGTTCGCCTTTGTAGGCTTTCTTTTCGCTGCCCCTGGAGCTACAATGGTCGGTGGGTGGGGCTCAAAGAAGGAGGCAGGGGTGACGAGTATCGCGGGGCCGAGCATTAACCTGTGCTGGGCGGCTGTGTTCCTGGGGGGCGCCATGCTTACCACGCATTTCCACCTGCACTACTGGTTGTATGGCTACTGGTCAGTGGTCTTCACGACGGTGGCCCTGGTCAATCTATGGTTCGCCATATTCAACCTCATACCATTCGGCCCCCTTGACGGAAAAAAAGTGCTGAACTGGAACAAAGGGGTGTGGGCTGCTGCCTTCTTCGGTGCCGTGGCGGTCTTCATAACCTTAGTCTACATATTCCCCCAATTCACATAGGCAACCATGGTGCTGCACGAACTTGGAGAAGGGAGACTGCTCATCGACCTGGATTTCCAGGATACGCCTGACGTCATAGGTAGCTACCTCATCCCTGAGAAGGAAGGCTGGGCCGTAGTGGAGACCGGACCAACAACTGTTCACGATGCCTTCATGGAGGGCATCGCTGAGGCGGGGATCGCTCCGGTCGAGATCAAGGACGTCTTCTTGACTCACATCCACCTTGACCACGCCGGTGGCGCTGGTGCATTGGCCGAAAGCCTGCCGAACGCGGTCTTTCATGTCCACAAGATAGGCCTTCCTCACCTGGTGGACCCGACACGCCTCATCGCGAGCTCAAGGAAGGCCTGGGGAGAAGAGATGGCTACGGCGTTGTGGGGAGACGTACTGCCTCTCCCAGCTGCCAGGGTCCACGGGATAGAAGGAGGAGAGAGATTCCCGATGGACAGGGGCTCCTTCCTGGAGGTCCTCAGGACCCCAGGACATGCCAGCCACCACGTGAGCTTCTTCGATTCCGCATTGAAGGGCATTATGGTCGGTGACGCTGCAGGTGTCCTTCTTCCCGGAGCCACTCATAATCGCCCAGGACTTCCTCCGCCAGACCTCGATGTCGAGGTCTACTTCAGGAGCTTGGAAACGCTGAGGGGATGGACCCCGGAGAAGCTTTTCTTCAGCCACTTCGGTCCTTTTGACCGCGCGATGGAACGGCTCACGGATGCCGCCGAGAGCGCCCAATGGTGGGTCGATGTCGCTTTGGAAACGGCAAGGAAGGAGCCTACTGTGGAGGCCATCACGAAGGCGATAACCGAGGCAGACGAGAAACGCTCGGCAAAGGAAGGGGAGAGATATGCCATCCTTTCCAAGAAGCACGAAATGGTCTCGGGGTGCAAGATGGCCGCGCAGGGGCTCCTGAGATACTTCACCAAGAAAGGTCTCATCGTAGCGTAGTGCCGCACACGGGGAGCACTACGTTGTGGCATCGGCGCCAGCCAAACAGTTTTATAGACTCAAACTCTCCCCAATGTTGATACTCATGTTGGGAGAACACTATCCCCCAGTAGGTCCGTTGAAGATCCCGCAGCCGGGAGAGTTCCTGAAGGGAACGACAACCATAGGTCTTGTTTGCAAGGACGGTGTGGTCATGGCGACAGAGCGCCGGGCCACCGCAGGGTCCTTCATAGCCAACAAGGCAACGATCAAGCTGTTCAAGATAGACAACAACATCGGTCTGACGATTGCCGGCCTGGTCGGCGATGCTCAGGCCCTTGCGAGGTATCTCCGCGCCTCGGTCTCGATCTACAGGCTGCGCCGTGGCTCGCCAATATCCGTCGAGGGAGCGTCAACACTACTCGCCAACATACTGAGCAACAACCGGTACATGCCCTATTACGCCTGGTTCATCCTCGGCGGAGTAGGTCCGAAGGGAGGACACATCTTCTCGATCGACCCCTTTGGAGGCAACATAGCTGACAATTACGTATCGGTTGGTAGCGGTTCCACTCTCGCCTACGGTGTCATGGAGGAGAACTACGAGGAAAACATGTCCATGGCAGACGGCATTGACCTGGCTCTTCGTTCCCTGCATGTGGCAATGAGGAGAGACTCGGCGAGCGGCGATGGCTACCTGCTGGCCACCATCACCGAAAAGGAGTACAAGGAGTACGCAGAGGAAGAAATCAAGAAAAGGCTTACAAAGCTGAAGATCGCATAGAGTTCCTGCCCATTCTTTAGGCCCCTTTTGGGGTCTTCAACCCTTTCAACAACCCTTTCAAGTCACATTCCTAAATGAGCTACGATGGATTGATTCAGGAGATTAAGAAACTCCTGAAAGAAAGTATGCCGGAGGACATCAAAGTCACCTCCGTTGAGCTGGAAGGCCCGTACGTTGTGCTCTACACCCCCAACCTTGATGCCTTCGTCTCTGGGGGAGACCTGCTGAGGCAGGCGGCACAGAAGCTCCACAGAAGGGTTCTCGTGCGCTCCGATCCGAAATCGCTGGCGAAGGCCAAGGATGCGGAGAAGATCATCCGGGAGGTCGTGCCTGCAGAGGCGGAGATAACACAGATCTACTTCGAGCCCGAGACCGGGGAGGTGTCCATCGAGGCTGCCAACCCTGGCGCTGTGATCGGCAAGCAGGCTTCAACACTCAACGAGCTCAAGCGCAAGATTGGCTGGGTCCCGACCGTCGTCAGAACGCCCCCCATACCGTCCAAGACAGTGGAGGAGGTGCGCCTGTTCATGAGGAGCGTTTTCGACGAGCGCCAGAAGTTCCTCAAGAGAGTTGGGCTCAAGATGTCCCGGGACCGCTCCGAGGAGCGGATTTGGGCCAGGAACTCATCCCTAGGCGGCTACCGCGAGGTCGGGCGCAGTGCCCACCTTCTCACCACACCCACGTCCAAGGTCCTCATCGATTGCGGGATCGACCCGGGTTCCGACAGGACTCCATTCTTCAACGCACCCGAAGCCCTGCCGCTCGATAACCTCGACGCGGTCATAATAACGCACGCCCACATGGACCATGCCGGACTCGTGCCTGCACTGATGAAGTACGGTTACGATGGGCCGATCTATTGCACTGCCCCCACCCGGGACATGATGGCGCTGCTCCTCCTCGATTCCATCAAGGTGATGAACTCGGAGGCACGGAAGGGTCTGTTCGATTCCTCGCACGTGCGCCAAGTCGTGAGCCACACCATACCCTTGAGGTGGGGCGAGACCACTGACGTCTCTCCGGACCTCAGGCTCACACTCCACAACGCCGGACACATCATCGGATCATCCATAGCCCACTTCCACATCGGTGACGGCGACTACAACATGGCCTACTCTGGTGACATCAAGTTCGAACGGACATGGCTCTTCAACCCTGCCGCCAACCGATTCCCTCGCCTGGAGGCCATGGTCATAGAGTCCACCTACGGTGGTCACCAGAACGTCCAGCCCAGCCGCACTGAGGCGGCCGAGGAGCTTTCTCACTTCGTGGAGAAGATACTGAGACGGAAGGGCCACGTGCTCATCCCCGTCTTCGCAGTGGGCAGAAGCCAGGAGGTCATGCTGGTGCTAGAGGAGAAGATGCGCCAGGAGAAGATCCCCAGGGTGCCGGTCTACCTGGACGGCATGATCTACGAGGCCACTTCCATCCACACAGCCTACCCGGAGTTCCTCAACAACCAGCTCCGCACGCAGATATTCCAGCAGGGGGACAACCCCTTCCTCTCGGACGTCTTCAAGAGGGTCGACAGCACGCAGAAGAGACAGACCATCATGGATGACAAGGATCCTTCGATCGTGCTCGCGACCAGCGGCATGATGAATGGTGGGCCGGTGATGGAATACTTCAAGGCCTGGGCCCCAGGCGAGGAGAACGGGATGGTCTTCTCCGGCTACCAGGCTGAGGGGACCTTCGGAAGACGACTGCAGCGGGGAATGGCCGAAGCGACCATGAGCGATAGCGGGAGGTCTGTAACCTTCCCCATCAAGATGGAGATGGTGAACTGCGAGGGATTCTCAGGGCACTCCGACAGGGTCCAGCTCGTGAACTACGTTGCAACCCTGGACCCGAGACCCCAGAGGATCATAGTGAACCACGGCGAGGAGAGTAGAGCGCTGGACCTGGCAGCCAGCCTGCACAAGCGCTTTGGAATGGAGACAAGAGTTCCCTATAATCTAGAGACCGTGCGGGTCCTTTAGGAGCAACCGCTTCGATTCTAGTTTCTCGGGCGGGTCAAACTACCTCGCCTTTAGGTCCTTCTCCCGGGTCTCGGGAAGTAACTGGGATAACACGCAGATATCCTTCTCTCGCGCTCTTGCATACAAGCATCCCTCAACACCCGGAGAGGAACGCACCAGTTCCTTGGCTAGATTCCCGTCCACGGCATTCAGGTTGTGGCTCGGGATGAGATGCGCAAGCGCGACCGACCTGTTTCTTACAAGGTCCTTGAACCTGGGCATGTAGTGTCCTCCTCCCACCCCCACGACAATGGGGTCCTGTCTAGTCGTCTCATCGTCAAGATCAGCTACGACCCGCGAGATTGCCTGGTGGACCTCTCGATTCTCCCACTCGGTCTGGGAACTTCCGATCTCGACGAAGAAGCTCGGATATTCCAGGAATGGGCCATGGTGCGTCGCCTCGAAGGTCGTATCGATGCCAATCTTCATACCCTCTTCCCTCAGTCGCATGAACGCTGCTGTCATCAGGCGGGCAGGTACTGGATTGACCGTTCTCGATTTTCCCCCCATCTCGGTGTCCTCGGTCAGATTCCCTACTGGATGGACGGTCATGCAAATCGTTCCGCTCTCACTCCTGTGCATGGATGGAAAGATCACTGCACGAAGGCGCTGTGTGAGTTCAGGGGGAAGCGCTCCGTTGAGTCCACTGTCGAATATGTGGAGTGGTTCTCGCCATAGCGTCAGGGCTCCGCTATCGAGCCTGCGGACCACAGTGCCATCCACGTGCCATGGCGTTGCCATTCCCTGGCCAAGCAGCGAGGCAACTCCTTTTGCGACGGGGTCCTGCCTGCTGAGGATGACCAGGTACTCCTTCTTCTCTGGGTCCAACCTAGGGTCCATGCTCAAGGAGATGCCAGTCTGATCAGGTCTATGCGAATCCGGGTGGAGGCCCGCTTGCCCTGGATGATGGTTGATACTGCTCCGTGGCCACACCCATGTGCGTTGCCAATGCCTGGAAGGTCTGGACTAGGTCTTGAACGCCGGCAGTTAGCTTCTCCTGCTGCTTTCGAAGCGCTTCGACCTGTCTCTTCAAGTCCTCAAGCCGCAGTTCCAATTCTGCCCACTTATCCTCTGGCATCAACTCACACCAATCATAGTCATACATTCGGACAAGAAAAAGCTATGTTCTAGTGGCAACGCCGTTCGTGGCGGTGCTTTTTCTCGTTGATATAGTAGCGCATCTCAGGAGTTGATTCGAAGCCGAGCTTAGAATAGACCAGCCTTCCCTGGCCTGAGGCATGCAGCACCACTCTGCTGTACCCCTTCTTCCGAGCAACCTCGACAAGCCCCTTGACGATAAGCGTGGCAAGACCACGTCTTCGGAACGCAGGCTCTGTGAACATCGACATGATGTAAGGGCTTTCCATCTCTTGGATCACCGGACGCGGGTGGTCTGGCTGGAACCAGAGACATCCGCTCGCTACGGGACCTGCCTTGGGGGCGTCCACTATGAGGCCAAGCAACCTTCCCCTCCTCATCTGCTCTTGAGCCCATCTTCGATAACGGCTGTCGTGGCTTGCGATCTCCTGCTCGGTTCTCCCGCCGATGTCGGACCACATGAGGTGGCGGTGGCGCACCAATGTGGGAAGGTCCTTCATGGTCACCCTTCGAAGACGGAACGGTGTGGCTGAGCGGCCCCCGCTCCTCCCACCCCTCGCTACAGGGGCCTTTTTGCGTCCTGCCATGAACAACCTATCCAAGTATCATGAGTCTAAAGCTTCTGCTCTTTTTTAAATCTCCCGCGTCCTTCGCCTGACCATCAACTCATGTCCGACATACCATTCCTGATAGCTGCGATGGCCAGCTTCTTTGCCATCGTGGACCCCATCGGGACCCTTCCATTCTTCGTAAGCTTGACCGAAGGGTTCAACGATGATGACAAGCGCATCATCATGAATCGTTCCACCCTCATACTCGGTTCTACGCTCATGCTTTTTGCCCTCTTTGGCAGGTACCTCTTTGCTGCCTTCGGGTTCACACTGTACGCGTTTGAGGTGGCAGGGGGGATTCTCCTCTTCTTCGTGGCCTACGAAATGTTGAACGGGGAGATGGCGAGGACCAAGCTCTCCAATACGGACAGAGAGGAGGCCTTGGCCAGAAGGGATGAACTTTCCGTTGTTCCACTTGGCATACCTCTCCTTGCGGGCCCTGGTGCGATTTCCACGGTAATGATCTACGAAGGAAATGCAGGATTCAGCCTGACCCTTAACCTCGCTGTCTTCTCCGCAATAGTCGCAGTGACAGTCATAACCTGGTTCACCCTTCGCTACGGCAACAAGATATTCCGATACCTTGGCCGCATCGGCGTCATGGCCATCTCCAGGATAATGGGGCTTCTCCTCGCGGCAATAGCCGTTCAGTTCGTGATCAACGGTATCTTCGGTGCGATAGCCACCCACACGTTTTAACTGGGACTTCTCGTTTGAAAAGACGGCCCAGGGGTCTCCTCTTCACACCGGGGGCCTTGCTGTTCCCAGAGACTAGTAGATAAAGGTCGCGGAAGAACGGCTTTTGTATTCCTTTGCGTTGGGAAAACTGCCTTGAAGAGTGACGAGATTGCCAAGCGGAGAAAGATACTCAGGACACCTGTCAAACCCATCGATGTTCGTTCCATTGACGGGATAGGCGACCTCCTGGAAGCTTTCCAATCCACGTCAATCCAGGCGCGCAACCTTGGCCGGGCATTCCAGGTATGGAAGAACATGCTGACCGACAAGAACCGGCCCACCATCTTCATGGGGCTCTCGGGCCCGCTGATCGCCGCCGGACTGAGGGAGGTGCTGCGTGATTGCGTCAGGCTGGGACTCGTGGATGTTGTGGTCTCTACAGGAGCCATCCTGTATCAGGACCTCTACCAGGCGCTCGGCTTCCGACACTACATAGGTTCGCCAACTGCAGACGATGTGGAACTGAGGGACCTGGCGATAGACAGGATCTACGACACATATGTTGACGAAGAGAAGTTCGAGGAACTGGACAGAATAATAGGGAAGGCAGTGGAGAAGCTTCCGCCCCGCGGTTACTCTTCACGCGAGTTCCTCGAGTTTCTGGGTCGCGCAATCCCTGCCAAGGACTCGCTGCTTGCGATCTGCGCCAAGGAAGGTGTCCCGGTCTTCTCTCCCGCGCTCATTGACAGCTCAATTGGTATCGGCCTCACGTTGCACTACGGCAAGAATAGGGGTAAGGACCGATTCGTGCTCGACGCGGTCAGAGACAACTACGAACTCGTCCAGATACTCGCTAACTCTCCAAGGACCGCTGTGGTCTATGTGGGAGGCGGCACTCCCAAGAACTGGATCAATGACGGGATCGTGATGGCGAACTATCACTACAACCGTAACGGAGAGGGTCATCACTATGCACTCCAGGTGACGACAGACGTACCTCACTGGGGGGGTCTGTCCGGAAGCACCCTGGACGAAGCCATGAGCTGGGGCAAGGTCTCACGCCATGCAACCAAGGCACAGGCCTTCGTCGAAGCGTCTATTGCCCTGCCTCTCCTGGTCGGAGCGCTTTACGACCGGAGATCGGAGTGGCAGTCCAGGAAACGTCCGAAGTTCATCTGGAATGGGGATCAAGTCGTAAGAAAGTAGCGACAGGACCCGTCTTCCTTACAGATATTGGACGCAGCCAACAAGTCGAAGTGTCAATCCTGAGATAACAACGGGTTGCCCCCATGTGATACGGATGGAACCGAAAGATTAACAGCCCTCCCGTAGTCTAGCATAGTAGAGATTCGCAAAGCATGCGGAAACCGAGAACCCTATTTGTCCTGGTAGTGACCCTGACGTTGCTTCCCCTGTTCTCTCTGCCAGGGGCCCAGCTGGCAAGTGCGTCTGGTCATGTGGCGGTACCCATGGCCAGGCCTACAACGCGCGCAGTCTCTTGGGAAGGTCTGGAGCCCGGATGGACCATGTTCCACGGAGGCCCGGGGGTCAACGGTTCGTATTCAGGATACTTCCCATGGTCGCATTTCGGGCTTGCGTGGGAAAACAACTTCCCCAATACGTCGTACACACCGACGAATACTGGAGGGGTAGCTCCCCAGTCCTCACCGGTAGTGTTCAACGGTTCGGTCTATCTCATGGCCTCAGCAACTCCCTCGCTCCTCCAGGTAAATGCAACGAACGGCAACCTGGTCAAGGCTGAGAACCTGGCAACTCTGACCGGGACTGTAACGGCCTCATCGATAGTCTCGACCCCACTGATCGGCGAGTACGATCACTCCGCGTTCCTGACAGTGAATCCAAACGCTGCGGGTACCCACGATACTTTCTCGGTCAACCTGACCTCAGGCGCGGCGGTGTTCTGTCACTCGTCCGAGGTCTCTCTTGGCGGATCCGCCCCGATCCCCGGGGGCTTCGTGGAGCCGACCCGTGGGGGCATCCTATTCTTCAGTTCGTGGGCGCTTGGAAACAACGGGACCGTGAACCTCTGTTCGAATGTGGCTACCAGGCCCATCACAGATGGCTTCCACGACACCCCGAGCGTTGGCCTGACCTACGACCCTTCCAATCCGTTAAGCCCGAATGGAACAGTGTTCGTTTCCGACCAGAGCACGAATGGGGTGTATGGTCTCACAACAGGGGGGACCGCGATTTGGGACGACCCTCTGGAGACTGTTGCAAACGGTTCGCTGGCCCTGACCAACACAACATACGGCATATCGCCCCACGGTGTGCCTGTTGTTGCACCGATCGGTTTCATTGCTGACGATGGGGGTCTGGCGGGTGCAAGCCACCTCTATGCCATTGATGTCAACTGTGGGGTTGACAATTGCTTCTCAGACGGTAATACCACGAACACGCTGCCGAATGGGACATATGTCCTACCCGCAGTCCCGCGAACCATGGACCCAGGGGTCAACAGCACGGTGGCGTTGAGGACAGTTTCGTCAAATTCCACGCAAGTGATATACGCCTCTATGGACGGAACCTTGAGCGCGGTGACTGCCACCCTTGAGGGTAAGCCTTCCGCAGTACCGTCCTCGATAAAGGGGTACTCAGTGAACTGGACCCGGGATTGGAATTTCCCCACAGGTGCAAACTTCACGGCCTCGCCTGTCACCGCGAATGGGCTTGTCATGGACGGCAACGATGCGGGAATGTTCTACATCTTGAATGCTACTACTGGTTCGCCTGTATGGGAGCACCAGTTCCCCGGGGCGATATACTCGTCTCCGGCTCTTTGCAACGGTCAGATCTACGTACTGACCTCTAACGGCACTCTTGCGGACATCGGTCCTTCGCCCCCGTTGGCCTCAGTAGACCTGGCTCCTCAGGTGACCGATGGCTGGCAGACGCCGGTGAGCGTCCTGGTAAATGCAACCGGTCCAAATGGCAGTGCCTCCGGGCCACTGGCGAACGCTGCAGTAACCCTTCTCGTAAGTGGCGGTACTTACACCGGGGCAGTGGACATCGGAACCACATACACGCTCGGAAGCGGCCTTGCAGCATTTGACTGGACACCACCGGTTTCCCCCACGATCCAGTCCTACAATTTCACCGCCTTCGCCAATGCCACTGGCTACTCGATGGGAACAGCCCAGGGGAGCACACTGGCGATTCCCCCGTCGGCGTTGCTCATATCCTCTGTCGGGGCCACGCCGGCTACGTTCCAGATAGGCAATTCCACGTTCATCAACGTAACGGCAGCCGGAGGGTTCCTCCCATACACGTACGCGTACTCGGGACTGCCCAATGGTTGTGCCTCCCAGAACACCTCGTCACTTCTGTGCACTCCAAGTGCTTCAGGAAACTACACCGTGAGCGTCATGGTTAGCGACCCTGCCGGCGTCTCAGCCAACGCCTCCACGCCGATAGACGTGGTTCCTCTGAAAGTATCGTGGCCACAGGTCACATCCTTCTCAGCTTCCCCCAGTACGATAACCCTGGGCAACTCAACCACATTCACCGCAAAGGTGACCGGAGGAGTGCGGCCCTATTCCTATGTCTATGCGTCCCTGCCCCCAGGGTGCGCTTCTGACAACACATCGTCGCTAGTATGCACGTCAACTGCGCATGGCACATTCAACGTGTCCCTGAAGGTCACAGATTCGGCTGAGCACTCGGCGCTTGCAAATGCAGTGCTCACGGTCCTCCCAATTCCGCTTGTCAGCTATCCGGAAATCCTGTCCTTCACAGCCGCTCCCAGGGTCATCGGTCTTGGATCCACGACTAACCTGACGGTCCAGGCAGTGAACGGGACTCTACCCTACACATACCTGTATGGCGGACTGCCCCCTGGATGCGCTTCTTCAAGCACTCCCACACTGAAGTGCACTCCTATCGCCACGGGGAACTACACGGTCACCGTCACTGTCACAGACGCAAAGATGCATTCGGTTGGCGGTTCGACCAAGGTCGAGGTGAACCCGGTCGTTGGCACTCCACTCACGGCAAGCGTGACGGCGAACCCGGATACGGTCGTGGTAGGCAAGGCGACCGTTCTCACGACCGATGCTTCGGGTGGAACCAAACCTTACTCTTACGATTACACAGGTCTCCCTGCAGGTTGCGTTTCTAATGACTCTGCGACTCTGACCTGTATCCCGCTGAGCACGGGAGAATACATTGTCACTGTAACTGTGACGGACGCAAGGGGGGACGTTGCCCACGGCCAGCTGTCGCTTGTCGTGACCCAGGCACCAACCACCGGGAAATCAACGAGCACCTGGCTCTCGGCCCTTTGGGATCTGCGTTGGATTCTCCTCGCCGTGGCTGCAGTCATCGTCGTGCTGGCACTTCTCGCTCTTTACAGGCGTCACAGGAAGGCGCAAGTCCATGACCACGCGGAGGCTGAAGAAGCAGTGGCCGGAACTGAAGCTGCTGGTGTAACGCAAGCAACGACAGAGGATCCCGCGGCAGAGCCTCCACCTCCTGTCACGACGGAGGAGAGACCTGTCGTTGCAAGCGAAGAGCCAGAGTCGCCCGCCCCCTCAACAAGCGGAAAGCCCGAGTGGAGTGAAGATGGGGAAACGGGAGCAGAAGGCGATGAGAGCACCGGCAACCCGGCTCGCAAATCCGACCTGCTTTAGCTTCTTGGTCCGTGACTTGGATTACCTGAGCTGCGTCTCAAACGCCCTCTTGAAACATTCCTTTGAGTCGTACTCCTTTCCCCCGATCCAAACGGTCTCTCCCTCTTCCAGCATGAGAGCTACATTGTGCCAGGCGGAACTCTTGTTGGGGTTGGACTCAAGCATCTTCAGGTAGCAATCCTTCGCGGCGTACTCCTTACCCCCCACCTGAACAGTGCCACCATCTCTCTGCAGTATGTCCCCGACATCGTTCCAGAGCCAATTGCGGTTGGGGTCGCACTCCAGCACTCTCGCATAGCAATCTGCTCTTGAGTAGGCCTTCCTTCCAACCACAATAGTGTCCTCATCCTTCATCATGCTCGCTAGGTTGAGCCAAGCGACCCAATCCTGTGGGTTGAATTCCAGCACCTTGGTGAGACAATCCACTAATGTGTACGTTTCATCCCCAACTCTAGCACGCTCGCCTCCCATCAAGGTGGATGCGAGGTCATTCCAGGCGTAGCCCTTCTTGGGGTCGCACTTCAGCGCCTTCACGTAGCAACCCTTCCTACTGTACACCTTTTCCCCAACTTGAACCTCTTCGAATTCACCGACAGTATGCCCGAGATAGGTCCATGCAGGCCCGTATTGTGGATTGCATTCGATCGCTTTCAGGTAGCAACCCCTCTTTGAGTACCGCTTCCAACCAACCCGGATCTCCTCCCCCTCCTTGAGAGTTGAACCAAGGGTGGTCCATGCCTGACTGTCCTCAGGGTTATGACCTAATGCTGCTAGACTGGAAGATCGCAAAGAGGTTGAGTCATCTGGCACTATGACACCAGTTCAGCATATCCCAGTGTCGATGTAAGCATAAAGCTCGTGGTGCATTGGAAATGGGGTTGGGAAGAGCTCTCAAGGATGCGTTCAGACAGTCAACTCTGCGGCAGGGTGCGCTGGGCCGGGTCCTGCGGATGCAAGCCCTGAACGGTCAACCCCAGCGTTCTGACACCACGGCCGCTGCGTTCGGGCGAGCGGAAGATTTCCCGAAGGATCTTCTGGGCCAGCGCGGTCAGCACCTCCGTGTCACTGGTCGGGTGAGGGATGGTTCGACTTCTCTGGACGGATGAAAGGTCCTCCCACCGGATCCGAAGAGTGACCGTCCGATAGAGGCTCCCCTTCTCCTGAAGGCTACGTCCCAGGGTCTCCCCGAGAGATGCCACCCCCTTCAGGAGGGACGACTCATCGACCAGGTCCTCGTCAAATGTGACCATTGACCCCACCGATTTCGGTGGCAGCTCTTCCGGCCACTCCTCCTCTGGGGTGCGACCCTCTGCTAGCATGACAAGCGAGCGTGCCATGGATCCAACCGCGCGAACGAGGCTGGGGAAAGGTACTCGCTTCAGATCTTCGACCTTCTCTGCTCCAACCTTCTTGAGCGCACTCTCGGTCACCGGGCCCACACCAGGGAGCGCCCGCACAGGCAGGGCAGCAAGGAAGGAGGCGATGTTCTCTGGAGCCACGACAACTATTCCCCCCGGTTTGCCCTTGTCCGAGGCCACCTTTGCTACCGTCAGCGATGAGGCCACGCCAATCGATGATGATAGGGAAAACCGGTCGCGAATCTCTCGCTGCACGGCTCGGGCCTCCAACTCGGCCTCCTTGACCCCTTCCACGTCAATCGGATAGGCGGCCTCATCAATGCTCAGTGCGCGGGCAAGGGACGATCTTGACCGGAGATAGTGCATCACCTTTCCCGATGTGGCCTCATAGAACGGAAAGTCGGGTAGCAACCATGCGACCTTGTCCTTCTGCCTCCAGGCCTCTTTGACCGGCATTGCGGAGCGGAATCCAAGCGCACGCGCCTCATAGGAAGCGGATAGCACGACCCCCCGCCCCTTCCCGTCCTTGGGGTCATGGGCTACAACGGCCGGAGATCCAACAAGTTCTGGATGCCTTATCAGTTCGCAAGAAAGATAGAAAGCATCCATGTCGACATACACGATCAATTGCATGCAAACCCACCTTCAATACGTGGTATATCGCCCCCATCAGCTCTTCTGTAGATGAGTCCGAGAGCCCGATGACTTCGAGATGGTGTTTGAATCTTCACGCTTCCCCCAATGTCACCTCGGGCTGAGGCTTTTCGTTCTCCACTGGTTTCTGAGTAGCGAGTGCGCGTATTAAACGACTGATTGCCCAGAGGGATGCGCCCGGACCAACCGGAACTTGGAAATAGCCCTGGGTCGTTCGGTGAACATGGCCTCGGTGTCGGGAAGGCATAGCAAGTCGACTCTGCTGACGAACGTGTTGATCCTGGGCGTACTCTTCATCATGCTGCCCGGACAGGGATTGACTGGCCAGTTCGGGTTTGCCCTGAAACAAGGCTCGTCGCTGCGTCCCGCGCTTGCCAATGACCTTTCCGGAGCGATTCATCCCGGTCACCAGGCGTTCCCCGCTACCAGTGCGGGCTCTGTTGCGTACACTCTGGTCATGGAGAACCGTACCGTGATTCCTGGCAACTTCTTGCCTGGCAATGCTGTTGGTCCATATGGTATGGCAACGGACCCCCTCAATGGTTACATCTACGTGGTCGGGGAGCAGACCGACAACGTGGCTGTTATTGACGGCGCAACGAACACGGTGATAGGGGCAATAGGGGTTGGACCTGAGCCCGAATGGGTAACCTTCGACAGTGCGAACGGGTACCTCTACGTGGCCGACTATGGCAGCAACAAGCTGACGGTGATCAACGGGAGCACAAACGGTGTCATTGGAACGGTCACGGTTGGGCAGGGACCCGATAACATTGCCTACGACAGTGCGAACGGGTACCTTTACGTGACCAACTTCATTGCCGACACAGTGACCGTTGTCAACGGTTCGACCGACACGCCCGTGGGGACGGTCCCGGTGGGAGATTACCCCCAAGCCATAGGGTGTGACAGCGCCAGCGGATATTGCTACGCGGCAAATTCCTATTCCAACAACGTCACAGTGATTAATGCGACGACGAACTCTTTCGCGGGATCGATCAATGTGGGGGGATCCCCATGGGGTGTCACATACGACAGTGCGAACGGGCACGTCTACGTGGCTGACCGGGGCACCAACAACTTGACGGTGATAAACGGGGTCACAAATGCCGTCGTCGGGTCGATCACAGTGCACATGCAACCCAATGCGATAGCATTCGACAATGCGAACAACCTCCTCTACGTGGCCGACAGTGGCGCCAACGACGTGACCGTGATAAACGGGACGACGGACGCGGTCGCGGGGTACATCTCTGCGGATCATGGCCCGTGGGACATAAGCTACGACAGCACGGACAGGTGCCTCTACGTGCCCAACATGTTCACGAACGACATGACGGTAATCAGCGGGTCAACGGACAAGGTAGTGGACACGTTCGTTTTTGGGAGCAGTACCTATGCTCTGGCCTACGATAGCGCGAATGGGTATCTGTACGTCTCCAACTGGTTCCCCAACGATGTGGCCGTTATAAATTCGACAACCGACGCGGTCGTGGATGTGATCCCGATCTCCGGGTACATGTATAGCATGGCCTACGACAGCGCGAATGGGTACATCTATGTAACCAACAGCGCCGACGTGACGATCATCAATGGGGCGACCAACAGCATCGTGAAGTCGATCAACCAACCGATGTCGATGCAGCCCGTGGCGCTGGTTTACGACAACGCGAACAGGGAAGTATACTCTGTCAACACCGTGGCTGATAATGTGTCGGTGATCAACGGGACAACGAACAAGGTCGTGGGTTCGATACCAGTGGGGGGGAACCCACGCGCCGCCGCCTACGACAGCGCTAACGGATATCTGTATGTTGCCAACATGGGTTCCAGCAATGTCACGGTGATCAATACGACGACAAACGAGGGTGTTGGATCGATCCAGGCCGGTCCGGGGTTGCAGCAAGATGGTGTGACCTTCGACAGCTCGAACAGGTACGTCTACGTGGCCAACTGGGGTACTGACAATGTATCGGTGATCAACGGGACGACTGACACTATCGTGGGGTCGGTTCCAGTGGGATTAACCCCAGATTCCGTAGCCTATGACAACGCTACCGGATACGTATACGTGGCAAACGCGAACTGTGGAGCAGGCTCATGCACCACCCAAGGGAGCATTACTGTGATAAACGGTACCGATGACTCGATCGCAGGAACACTGCCGGTGGGGTCAGGGCCAGAGACCATAATCTTTGACAACACGAGCAGCGACCTCTATGTGGCCAACCTCTACTCGGGGTCGGTGTCCGTGATTTCTACCTCTCCGAGCTCGCTGTCGCTGCTATCTGTCGCCATAAGACCGTCTTCCTCCACTGTCACGGAGGGAGGCACTCAATCCTTCGCTGCCACGCCCATATGCACCGGCCCCTGCTCCGCGGGAACGACATACTCGTGGTCCATCACGAATGCCGCAATGGGCTCGCTCAGCGCGACCTCTGGCTCTCCAGTGAGCTTCACCGCCGGTTGCACCGCTGGGACTGTCGGACTCTTCGTCAATGCCACCCTCAATGGGATCACCAAGCCAAGTTCTGCAGCGATCATCACCATCAAGACGTGGATCGCATCCATCTCATCAGTGGCAGTGAGCCCGACCTCCCCCACTGTGAATCCAACTGACACTCAAGGGTTCGTGACCTCGGTAACCTACAGTGGCTCCTGCCCCTCTGGCCCTGCCACGTATTCCTGGGCCCTAACGAACAGCGCCATGGGTTCGCTCAACTCCACGACCACCTCCACGGTAACATTCACCGCAGGCACTATGGCTGGGACCGTTGGACTCTTCGTCAACGCCACGGCCAATGGTATCACAGTCGGGAATTCTGCGGAGATCACCGTCACGGATTCCCTGATCTCGCTGGCAGTGACCCCAAAAGCACCCTCTGTGGACTCGGGCGCGAAACAGGCATTCTTGGCTACTCCAACGTGCAGTGCAACGTGCCCTTCAGGTATCACATACTCGTGGAAGCTCACGAATAGCACAATGGGCACCATCACCGGCACCGGCGCCTCGGTCAACTTCACAGCGGGCGGTACCTCTGGGACCGTCGGTCTCTTCGTTAACGCCACGCTCAATGGCTTGACTGCACACGCCTCTACTGAGGTCACCATAATAGCACCAATCTCCACGCTGACTTCAGTGGCTGTGCTGCCAGCAATCGCCGTTGTCCTTCTTACCAGAACTCAGAACTTCTCGGCCAGTCCAACGTGCACTGCGACCTGTCCGGGCGCGATCACATACGAATGGAATCTGACGAACGTGACGATGGGAACGATGAGCGGCACCGGCTCCTCGGTGGTCTTCACTGCAAATTTCTTTGCATTGACCGGGCGCATCTTCGTCAACGCCACTCTCAATGGGATAACCCGGGAGAGCTCTGCCATGATCATCGTGACCTTCCTGGGCTCGGTGTCGTTGAGTCCGGCCGCGCCCACAGTATCTTCGGGGGGCATGCAAAACTTCACGGCCACTCCATGGTGCATCGTTAGTTGCCCCTCCTCGTTTGTCGCATACGAGTGGAACCTGACGAACAGCGCAATGGGCTCACTGAACTCCTCAACTGGCTCTCTTGTCACTTTCTCCGCGGGTATCAAGGACGGAACCGTAGGCCTCTTTGTTAACGCTACTCTGGACACCATAGTCCATGAGAGTTTTGCGGAGATCACCATCACATCACTGACCTCGGTCGCTGTGAACCCTACTACATCCACGGTGCCGGTTGGCGAAGTTCAAACCTTCACGGCCTCACCAACGTGCATAGTCACCTGCCCCCAAACGGGCATCATGTATTCATGGAATCTCACCCACAGTGCACTGGGCTCGGTCAGCCCGATCAATGGCTCCCTGGTGACGTTCACTGCAGGCAGCACCACTGGGACAGTGGGCCTCTTCGTCAATGCCACGCTCAATGGGATCACTTACGAAGGTTCTGCTGTGATAACCATCACCGCTGCTCCCTCGGCAGTCCTGACCTCGGTCGCTTTGAGCCCAACGGCACCTACTGTGGTTCCTGGGGGAACCCAGGTATTCACGGCCACCCCAACATGCAGCATCGAGTGCCCCTCCTCAGGGATCACTTACTCGTGGCACCTTTCGAATCCTTCGCTGGGCAGACTGAACGGAGCAGGCGCCTCTGTGACCTTCACCGCCGGCGCGACGGCGCTCACCGGAGACCTCGATGTAAATGCGACCCTAGGCAACACCACCGTGACGAACTCGGCTTTGATCACGATCGTTGTCCAGTCAGCAGTGACGCTCAGTGACGTTGTCCTCTCGAATTACTCGGTCGATCTCTCCGCGGGAGGCACGCATCTTTTCTCGGCTACCCCCGAGTGCACGGGCAGTGGCGGCAGCAGTGCAATCTGCCCTTCGGGAATCACATATGCCTGGTCCAAGAACAACGATGACGGCAATTTCACCGCCCCCACAGGCGCTTCAACCACGTTCATTGCGGGGAACTCGGGGGGCGTTTTGACACTGACTGTAACAGCCACACTCGACGGAGTCTCGAAGAATGCTTCTGCCCTGATCTTCATCACCGCAGCTCCTGTCACCAAGTCCAGCTCTACGAGCACCACGATATTGTTGGGAGTCATCCTTGCGGTGGTGGCTGCAATACTCGTGATCGTGGTACTGCTTCTGAGGCGCAGGGGTAAGGAGGAAACTCCCTCAGAAGACTCTGGCCCATCGGCTCCCGGTGAAGCGACTCCCGAGAAGGAGCCAGCACAAGAGGATACCGCAAAGGACGACTCGGCCAAAGATGCGCCTGCAGAGGAAGAGCCGGTTGGATTGGCGCCTGAACCCGAAGAGACCGAGATATCTCCATCGAAGGAAGAGCCCTAGTGAAGGTTCAACCCGGGGACAGGACTGCGGGTTCCCGATCGGCAGGACCTACACGCGACCGAGGTCCACTGCCTTTGCGTCTACCTCGATGCCGTGAGAGCCGATCACGTATGGCTGTCGGGTCCGTGCGTGCGAGGTCCGGCGCATCTTGACCACTCGTACGACCAACCCAACACGGCGTCTGTCCGCCTCGTCCTGGTAATTGAGCAGAACCACTCCATCCGCAACGTACTCGCTGAGTCCGTCCCTGGAGGTCTCCGGATGGTTGGGGTCCGCCTCGCCGGTGAAGACTGTCGTTGCGCCGCACTTCCGGCAGGCGGTAGCAAGATCGAATAGTGCCTCCCGACGCTGGGCATCGCTCTCGGCAAGCAGGCTCAATAGCGACACGGAATCTATCACTATGCGCTTCGGCTTCCAGTCCTCCAACTCCCGGGGGAGCTCGCCCATTATTCGTTTCATGGAGGTGTTGGCCTGACGTGGGTCCAGTTTGACTATCTTCACCTTCCCTCGGCGCACTCCATCCTCAAGTGGCCACGAGAACTGCTTTGCCGCGAGTTCCAAGGCATTCACATCCTCTTCGAGCGACAGGTAAAGCCCTTTTTCCTCGCGCGCAAGCCCTCCTACCAGGAACTGGAGACCGAAACAGGTCTTACCTACGCCTGGAGGGCCCAAGACCAGCACCACGTGCCCGGCAGGGAACCCGCCATGGAGCATCTCATCCAACCCCGCGATGCCGCTAGACACCTTTGACTCAATCGATCCGCTCATATTGTGTGGTCACCAACCCCTTTGTTTCATTCACATTGATGATGAACCGGCCCTGCTGCTCGGGGCGCATGTATGCTAGCAGCGGCATGGACTTCTCTATCCACATTGCTCTCAATCGAGAGCTCTTGTGAGGATTCGACACCCAGCCGAACTGAAGAACCGCGTCTACTGAATCCTTGATCGCCTCCTCTATCCAAGGTTCCGTGATGCTCTTTGAAAGAAGAAGGTAGACAGTCCCCTTCCAGTCCTTGGCCCTCCGGCGTAGCCCCTTCACAAGGGTGACAACATCCTCCTTTCGTATCGAACTGCGGACCAGGAGGTCAGAGAGGGAATCAACGATCACCAGGGAATTCTTACCATGGTTCTCCAGTTCGCCAGCCATGGTCGAAAGGACTTCGCGCGGCTGGCTCCCTTCCCCGTCCAGCAAAGGACGCTTGGCCCGGCTCCATTCCGGAGGCACCATGCTGTCGGAGAAATAGGGACCTGAGAGATCGCAGTAGACCATATGGCGGGAGAGCAGCATCGGATAATGCTCGGAAAATGTGTTCCGGACCTCCCCCAGAAGCTCGTCGCGCGACTTGGTGAAACTGAGATATGTGATATGGGTCGGAAGGACCTTCCCTCCGTGGTATAGACCCATGTAGAACACTTCAGAGCTGTCCTCCAACGCCTTAGTGATCCTGGCGGCGCTGGTCAGGGCAAATTCCACGAACCCTGATCCTGCCTCTCCCATGAACAGCACGACACTGCCCGGAGGAAGACCGCCCGTGGTCGCGTCAAAATCGCTTACTCCAGTTGGGACCCGCGGAAAAGCCGAGGGGGGCAGGGGCTTTGCCTTGTAAAGTGAATGGCCTGGAACAGGCATCGATCGGCCCTTCACTTTCGAAGCGTCCACGTGGAAACTGAATGTTTGGTCAAGTTATTAGGCTATTCATCGCGGCCCGGACCTTGCCTTCATGAATTCCCTGAGGAGTACCGTAGCGTATTCGCCCTTCTCCAAGCAGAAAGAGAACGTCACCCGATCTCGGTCCACCGCGGGAAGCCTCGTGGCATAGAGGGCAAGAGGTATCGGAGCAAGCATTCCACGAAAGGTACCGACACTGGAAAGCTCGGGTGAATCATTGATGTGGAAGTCTTCCCGTTCCACGCCTTCCTCAGCCAGTATCTCCTCAAGCAGCCTTCCCGGAGACCCGCTCGAAGGAGGCGTATCTGTACCGACTATGGGAGCCGACAGACGGGCCCGCCCGGTAGATATCGATCGCCTCGCCTCCTCAAGGTTCTCTTTCTTGACAGGAACTGGTGATAGCCTGCCCGGAAGACCGTCAGTGCCGAGGCGAATGAGCCAATCCCCTTCGACAGGTTCTCCTAGTCCAAGTCCCTCATCCATCCTTCGCGTCAAGTACTTGTTGAAAAGGTAGCTCTGGTAGGCATGCACGAAGAGCGTTTTCAGATAACGTGGGAGCGCGTGAAAGGCTCGTTCAGGACTGCCTCCCCGGGACAGTCTGTCCAGGAGAATCCGTTCATACGTCAGTTGAGGAGGGAATTCCTTCAAGGCCCTGGAGGGGTCGTGGTGGCTTGCGTAAGCTTCTCTGGCTGAAGATCCGTCAGCCATCTCCCCTTCAGCGCGGGCAGTCAGGTAGGTATCTACCGCATCTCTTGCTGAGCCGAGCATCAGTGCTCGTCCCACAAGATGGGTCACGGGCCTGACCTCCCCGAACCTCTGGGGTCCAAAGTAATTGGGAAAGCCCCCCTTCTCCCTTAGCTCCTTCTCTATTGCTGTGAGCCTTGAGAGTGATTCGTCTTGGTCGAGGGCGATCTCCTGAACAACAATCTCGAACCTGTTCCCATAGAGGGCTCCCAGGTACAATGACTCTGAGGAGCGATAGGTCTCGAGGATGCGGACCCCGCTCAGGTTGAGGTTCCTTACATTCTCCTCGGCGGCAGGTATGGAGATGAGCTGCGTAGTCACTGCCCGTCGGTCCTTGGTACCCGCAATGCCAATGCTACCAGGCCTCAGCGAAAGGGCCCTTGTAAACCTGCGGAGGAGCTCATTCTGCTCGATGTCGCATGCTTCGACCCTCGCAATAGTGAACTTGCCCCCGCCATCCGGAAATGGATAGCGCGAGATCTCGTCTACCCTGAACGACTCAGGATCCAGCTTGAGCTTGCCACCCACGCCGGGGGTAGTGGTGAGGTACCGAGAGAGACCTATGGCCCTCTCGACCGGGTCTGGAGCAACTGACGATTCTTCTTCTGACAAATCGGGTTGTCAATACCGACAGGGAGATAAAGGCTGAACACGGAACCGGCAAGGTGTGGAAATAAGGCCTTTATAGTCTCGGACCACGGTCTCTACAGCTGAGGATAGGCCCACCATGGATACAAGAACCTTCGACAGCGTGGTTGTGGGAGCAGGCATCGTGGGTCTTTCCACGGCGCTCGCACTGTCCCAGGCTCGCCCCGGCACCAAGGTGGCGGTAATCGAAAAGGAGAAGGGATTGGCCCCGCATCAGACGTCACACAATAGTGGTGTCATACACTCGGGCATCTACTATCAGCCCGGCTCCAAGAGAGCGACAATTTGCGTCAAGGGAAAGGAGAAGCTCGTGCGGTTCCTAGACGCTCACCACATCAAGTATCGTCGATGCGGAAAGCTCATTGTAGCCACACGCCAGGAAGAGATGCCGCTCCTCGAGGAACTGCTGCGGCGTGGAAGAAACAACGGGCTGAAGGGTCTTGCCATGCTCAACCCGGACGAGTCTCGGCAGGTGGAACCCTTCGTTCAGTGCATTGGTGCGCTGCATGTACCGGAAACCGGGATAGTGGACTACAAGGAAGTGGCACAGGCCTATGCAAACGACCTTGTTCTCTCCGGTGGGTCCGTTATGACAGGAACCACCTTCCTCTCAGGCAAGAGGTCTGGAGGCAAGTGGCAGCTTGAGACCTCTTCGGGAAGGTTCAGCACACCCCTTCTCATCAATTGTGCAGGACTTCAGAACGACAGGGTTGCGAAGAGCATGGGAGTCGACCCTCATGGAATGGTCTACCCCTTCAGGGGAGAATACCATCGTCTAAGTCCTGGGGCGGCTAGCAAGATTCGGGGGCTGGTATACCCCGCTCCAGACCCCGAGCTACCGTTCCTTGGCGTGCACCTGACCCCCACGATCCACGGCGAAGTGTTGGCCGGGCCCAATGCTCTGCTAGCATTTGCACGCGAAGGTTACCTCAAGAGAGACATTGTGGTCAGAGACCTTTGGGAATCCATCTCCTACTCTGGGTTCCCCCCCTTTATCATGCATTATGCGAAGACCGGATTCTACGAGGGGATTCGCTCTCTGGGCAAGTTCATGCTCCTGCGCGACCTGAAGAAGTTCGTCCCCTTCGTCAGGTCGGAGGACATCTCCTGGGGGTTCTCTGGGGTCAGAGCTGAGCTCATGGAGCCCCATGGCCAGATACAGGACGATTTTGCGATCTTGCACAGCGACGGAGCCATACATGTCCTGAACGCTCCCTCCCCTGCGGCCACTTCCAGTCTGGCACTGGGCGAGGAGATAGTAGAGGAGGCCCTCAAGTCGGCTTGATGAGGACGATCATGGGATCCCCCTCGAGCTATACCGCTCATTGACCAGCGGCATTCAATAATATCGCTCTACCACATACCACCCAAAGGCTCGGAGCATCATCTTCGGGATGCTGTCCTCTAGGAGTGGCTCAACCCGCGCCCAGCTATCGTCGATCAGCGATTGCGCTTCGGCCAGGCAATCATCGAACGCGCGTGTTGAATTCAATGTCTCTATCATCGACTGGATCACTGCAGGATCCTTTGGACAGCTCCTCAACGTGGCTATGAACTTGGCCCTCGCTTCCGGCGCCAGGCGGCCCAATGCTTTCGCAACCGGATAGGTTACCTTCCCGGCGGACAGGTCCTCTCCAACATCCTTCAGCTTGCCCTCGAACCCTCTAAGGTTAAGCACATCATCTACGATCTGGAAGGCGATCCCAAGGTTCTCGAAGAATACTCCCAGCCCTTCCTCCTGTGCCTTGGTCCCTCTTCCTGCCACCACGCCCATACGCGCGAGGCCTCCACATGGGGCCCCTGTCTTCAACCGGTGCGTCCCTATGATGTGACGCTCCAGCTCCTTTGTGTCACCAGTCTTGACTGACTCGTCAACCAGGTCGTCAACACCCGCAATATCCAATGCCTGTCCCGCGTGGGCAGCGCGCATTCCCTCGAAGTAGAGGTCGTAAATATGGAGCTTCTCCTCGTCCTTGGCCTCCCTGTTAGCCTCCTCGCGCTCCTCGTCCGTTCCAAGTCCCTGTCCCATGAAGTATGCCGCGCAACCAGAGTTTATCGCTATAGCTTCCCCGAACATCTTGTGCGCCGATGGACCGCCGCGACGAACATCAGACCGGTCCTCCACATCGTCCACTATGAGCGAACCGGTGTGCATTATCTCCAGGAGACCCAACCACCGCGCGGCCCGACGCGAGTCTCCCCCGACAACGTCACAACAGGCCAGAGCGGCATATGACCGCCAGGCCTTTCCACCGCGATGAGATATCTCCCGGACCGGGCCAAACACGTCTGCCGCCAGACGATCTGTGTCCAGTCCGTCAAGAAGATGTGGATGAATTCTGCTGGCGAAGAGATTCAAAGCCTCCGCCCGGCTTGGATGCTCTGGAAGAATGTCCTTGACAGACTTACGTACCACCCTGCCGACAGCATTGAAGAAGTCCGGCAAGGTGTCCATGGAGGAATACCCGCTATTCTCAACGTATCCCAATCCATTCACTGGCAGGCCGTCTACTGTCCCACTAACCTGGACCTGCCCCTCCCAAAACGATGGTTTGGACATCAGTGTCACGAACTCCTGGTCCTCCCTCACTGCCTTGAACTTCAAATCAACCCCGATCGCTGGTGCCTTGAAAGTGCCTTCTGAGGGGTACCGCTCGAAGCTGCGGACGCTCTGCCACCACTGATCGACCCCTTGTTCCACCTCGTGGGTCCGGCGGGACTTCCCCTCCTTGTCCACCAAGACGGCCACGCTGTCAATCCTCTTGCGGGTACTGATTTCGTCCATCACAAAGGCGGTCATTTCGCGGCCATCGTTCAGCTGAACAGCTATCCAGTTCCACGCCGTGTCCCGGCGGGCTGGCCGGTATCGTTGGGATGGGTCTCGTTGACCTCCGAACTCGTGGTCGTACCAACCTTCACCACTGACAGCGAACGTCTTCCCATCGACTGTGACCTCACCGGAGACTGCATTGCGAGGGATGAAGTAGTAGAACATGTCCTCCCCGTCTACACCGTAGCTAAGGCCGTTGTCTCCATGAAGGCACGGCTGCTTCTTGGGTTCGAAGTGAAGGGTGCAGGAAGCCTTCTCGCTGACGAAGTGAACTGTGTAGGATCCGTCCTCATTCTTCTTCAAGGTTGATCCGCTGTAATCAAAATCGAGTCGGTCGGTGGGTACATTGACGGGCCCGCTGAATAGTCTGTCAGGCTTGGGCAGGTTGCCCCGCACCAGTATCTCTTCAAGTGCTCTGCGTATCCTCGGGTCCTTCGTGCCCTCTCCCCGGCGCAGACGGATTAGACCTTGGGCTCGTACCGAATCCTCCATCCTAGAGTCGCTCAGATAGTTCTTCTGGGTCGAGTCGGTGAGGGCCCAGGTCAGCAAGTGACCATAGATGGGCATCTTCGTTGCTTCATCAATCGCCAAGACCGCACGGAAGAAGGATCCAAACATCGAAAGATGCCGCCCTTCTGCCCCAGTGAGGTGTGCATGGAAATACCACCACTCCAAGACCGATGAGGCATGCGGGAGGTCATGGACCTTAAGGTCGAGTTCGTCCTTCGGCCAATCCTTCGGGCAAGGAAACTGTGAAACCGGTGTTAGCGCAGGGGACGGAGCTCGGGCACTTTCTGACGTATCGCCCACTCCCATAGATACTAAAGATTACGTAAAGCAGCTAATATCGATTGTGGGTCCTCAGACAGGCTATCTCGACCCCTGGTAAGTCGTGACAAGACTAGGAGCAAGCTCAACATATCCTCGGAACCGGGTCGTCAAGCAGTGGTTCTGCGATCCTGAGGCCGCCAGTAACGGTCTCCACATACACATGACCGTCCCCTTTCCTCACTTTGCCGATGATGGCAGCATCCCGGCCGTGTTCGTGCTTTCGTAACCGTTTGATCACTCCTTCGGCTATCTTGCTGCTTACCACCATTGCAACCTTTCCTTCATTTGCAAGATAGAATGGGTCCAGCCCAAGGATGTCGCAAATGGACTGTACCTCACGGTCCACAGGGATCGTACTCTCGCTGACCACCATCTCAATATTCCGGCGAGTCATTCCCTCGTTCAGTATGGTGAACAAGCCGCCCCGCGTTACGTCGCGCACCCAGCGTATCTCCCGCCCGTACTCCTCGTACAAGGGCAGAAGCATGCCGTCCAACGGAGCACAATCGCTCTCTATCTTTGTCTCGAAACTGAGCTCGTCCCGCTTCCTGGAGAGAAGAATCGTTGCACCATGGTTCCCCATGGCACCACTGACGATCACCACGTCCCCAACTCCAATGCTCGCGGCGCGAGAGACCGTACGCCCAATGACCCCTATCCCCGCGGTATTGATGAACAATCCGTCACCCTTTCCATGCTCAACCACTTTGGTGTCCGCGGTCACGACCTCGACGTTAGCCGTCTTTGCGGTCTCGCTCATGGATTTCGCGACCTCCTCGAGCTGGTCCATGGGGAATCCCTCCTCGATAATGAACCCGGCAGAGATGTAGAGGGGTTTCGCTCCCGCGGCAACCAGATCGTTGACAGTCCCGCTTATCGATAACTTCCCTATGTTCCCTCCCGGAAAGAAGATGGGGGAGACCACATACGAGTCGGTAGTGAAGGCTATCTCGGAACTATTGGGCCTTGACAGGATCGCGCTGTCTCCAAGCTCAAGGAGGGCCTTGCTCCGGAAATACTTGAGGAATGCCCGCTCTATCAGTTGCTTCGTCAGTGTGCCGCCAGCCCCATGACCGAGCTTCACCACCTCAGTCTGCCCGGTCACCTGGCTTCACCCTTGCCTTTGGGCTCCCTAACGGGCGGCTCGCTCCTGAGTCCCATCACGTAGAATATCTCCTCCGCAGTCACCATGTCTATGATGTCCAGTGCGTATCCCACGTGGACTGTGACCCAGTCCCCCTTGTTGACTTCCTTGTTGAGAAATATCGTGGATATCTCCCGCTTGACGCCCTGAGCTTCAGCTATAGCCTGCTTGCCGGGTTTCACTATTTCGACTATCTGCATTGGCACGCCCAGACACATATCAACTCACCTCGGACCTTGCGTTCCCTATGAGCTTTCTCCTAAGCTCTGGAGTGCTACCGAACCGATACCAGATATAGCATGTCCCCTCGCCCGAGACCATGCATGGCCCTGAGGGTGCATCGGGTCTGCAAGCCTTCTTCTCGAACAGGGCACAATCTGAGGGGTATGCCCTTCCCGTGACTATGAGATGGCACTTGCATCCAGGGGGAATGTCCTTCTTTGGCTCTGGCTCGAAATGAACGTTGAACGTCTTCCTCGCATCGTAGCTCCCGTACTTGGGCTTCAGGTAGTAACCTGAACCAGCTACGTTGCCCATCGCCCTCCAGTAGGCCTCGCTGATATCCGTGGTTTCGGCCAGCATCCTCTGGGCCAGAACATTGCCCTCGAGCGTTACCAGTCTCTGATACTCTATCCCAAGTTCGTGCTTTCCATCCTTGATCTGCTCCAGCAGCTCCAGAATCGCAAGGAGAACGTCGACCGGTTCGAACCCTGCGACCGTGGTCGGGACCTCGAACCTCTCAGGAAGGTTCTTCCAGTCATTCCCTCCCACAATCGTGGAGACATGGCCTGGCGCAATTATCCCGTCGAGCGCTATCTCGCCTCCGGCGAGCAGAGCCTCCACGGCCGGAGAGGTCCTCTTCAGGGATGTGAGTATGGAGAAGTTCTCGGGCGGGTCGTCGCGGACAAGAGAGGAGATGGGAGCGGATGTGGTCTCGAAGCCAACCCCGAAGAATACCACCTTCTTCTGGGGATTCTCCCTTGCCATCTTCAACGCATCGTGAGGGGAATAGACCATCCGAACATCGGCCCCCTCGCGCCTGGCATCATCCAGTGACCCGTAGGGTGTCCGGTCCCTCAGCATGTCTCCAAAGGTGCACAGGGTTGCCCCCCTCTTCGCGATCTCTATCGCCTCTCGGATGTCTGCTGTGGAGCACACACAGACCGGGCACCCCGGTCCTGCCACGAGCTCTAGGCTCTCAGGCAACAGCGGCCTCAACCCGAAATACGTGATGGTGTGCTCGTGCGAACCGCAGACGTGCATCAGCTTAATGTGCCGTCCTTGGAAATGCTCCTTGACGACTGAGCTGACCTTCTTGACAAGCGCCCTGGTCACGCCAGGGTCACGGAACCTGGAGAGCGCCCTTGCCTCCTGACCTTTCATCGCTGTTCACCTTGACCGTGCAAGGGCAATCGCCACTTGACCAACGGATATCCCCCCATCGTTCGGCGGCAAGCTCTTGTGCATATAGACCTTCATCAGGCTCCCCTTGAATGCCTTGCCGACCAGCGATGTCAGCAGTGCGTTCTGGAAGACGCCCCCAGAGAGGACAATCCTGTTCATATTGGCATTGTCTGCGATCTCGCGAATGATGTTCGCGAGCGTCTGATGGAACTTGAGCGAGATCGTAGATCTCTTTACCCTGGCGAAATGGTCGGAGACAATACCACGCATAATGGGCCGCCAGTCCACCACTGCCGGTTTCCCTGACCTGATCTCGTACTCGTAGGCCAGAGCCCGGGACCCTTTCGTTCCCCTGTAGGCCTCGAATTCGAGCTCCATTGCAGCCTGACCCTCGAATGAACACTCCTGCCTCACGCCGATGATGGATGAGACAGCGTCGAAGAGTCGACCCATACCGCACACAAGCGGGGAATTGAATCCTGTCTTCAGGCAATCTCGCAAGGTGACGAGTTCGTTCCTGTCAAAGCAACTGATAGCAGGCACTTCACTCAAGCGGTCGGACAGAATGTCATCACCGAATGTCTGGTAGAGGGTTCCCAGTGCAGAGCGCGATGGCCGTCTAGCGGCCTGTTCACCACCCACCAATCTGAAGGGGAGGAAGTGAGCCAACCTCTCGAAATCATTGAACGTTGAGACAAGGAACTCGCTCCCCCACGCGACTCCGTCGGTACCATAGCCCACACCATCCCAAGAAACGCCAAGGACCGGTCCGTCGACCCCATTGTCGCACATGCAGCTCGCAATGTGGGCATGATGGTGTTGGACCCGTTGCAGGTCGGGTGCGCCCTTCGAGCCGCTCTGGACCATGTCCTCTCCAACCTTTGTGGAGATGTAGCCGGGGTGTAGGTCCACTGCCACGGTGTCGGGCGAGAACTCGTACAGGTCCTTCAGCGAGGCGAGTATCTCATTGAAGCTCTGGAGCGCCTCGTAAGCCTCCAGGTCCCCGACATGCTGGGAGACAAAGATGTTGTTCCCCTGCGAGAACCCGATCGTGTTCTTCAGGTGCCCACCAAGCCCGAGCACGTGAATCCCGTCTGGGTTCGCAAAGGGTACTGGCTTTGGAGCATATCCTCGTGCCCTCCTGAGCATCATGGTTTGACCGCCAACAACTCGGACCACGGAGTCGTCCACGCGTCTCAGGATCGGCCGATCATGCATCAGGAAGAAGTCCGCCACACCACCTAATCTCTGGAGCGCCTCGTCGTTGTCGATAGCGATGGGGTCGTCGGTCTTGTTGCCGCTAGTTGCCACAACAGGAAAACCGAGTTCGTCCATCAATAGGTGGTGTAGAGGTGCGTACGGGAGCATCACACCCAGAAACGGGTTTGAGGGTGCCACGTTCTCCGCGATGCCACCTTTCCCCCTCTTCTTTACCAGGACAATTGGGCTCTGGGGAGAGAGCAGAAGCTCTTGCTCCTGAGGAGCGACCTCACAGTGCTCCTTGATCTCCTCCAAGGTCGGGAACATAACCGCGAAGGGTTTCTCCTCCCTGTACTTCTTCGCTCTCAATCTCTTGACAGTCGCAAGGTTCCTGGCGTCGCAAATGAGCAGGAATCCTCCCAGGCCCTTCATGGCCAGGATGAGTCCTTCACCCACCTTCTTTGCCGATTGAATCAAAGCGTCGTCCCTCTCAGCGACCTTGCGCCCCTTGGCATCTGTCAGTGTGACCCTTGGCCCGCAAACCGGACAGGCTATCGGCTGAGCGTGGAACCTCCGATCTTCGGGAGCCTCATACTCCCTTTTGCAGTCGGGGCACATCGTGAAGCCACTCATCGTGGTGCTTGGCCGATCATACGGGAGTTTCTCGATGATAGTATACCTCGGTCCGCAATTGGTGCAGTTAGTGAAGGGGTATCGATATCTCCTCTCACCCTTCGTATTCATCTCAGAGAGGCACTCACCGCATGTCGCAATGTCGGGAATGACCTGGACGGTCCTCTCCTCTCGTCCCAAGCTCATCCGTATCTCGAACTTGGTGTACCCCACCGGCCTCAGTGCCTTATGCTCGAGCGATTCGATGTGAGCCATAGCCGGCTTGCGGACCGGGATCAGCTCGATGAACTTCCTTATCGCCGGTCCTTCACCTTCGACCTCAATCTGGACCCCAGATGCATCGTTGAGGACCCAGCCGTTGAGCCCGAGATCCCTGGCGAGCCGGTAGATGAAGGGCCTGAACCCGACCCCCTGGACCGCTCCGGTAAGACGTATTCTCTTTCGAATCATCAATCCATCGAGGGGGCTCCCCCCAGCACGTCATTGACTGAAAGGGCATATGGCCTTTTGGTACAATAATCGCTGGCTGAGGTCAATGAATGCTCGACAACAGAACGCGCGGTTTATGCTTGGGAACAGCTACGCATTCGGTTCGCTCATGGCAAGTCGCAGTGCCCAGAGTAGTACTTTGCGAGGCGAAACACTTATAATATAGCTATCATTCGGTGTGCATATGTCTGCGACCGAATCGGGCAAGAGTCGAGCGGCAGAGAGGGTAACCTCTCGACCTTGGGTGAACATCATCGCGTGGGCTGTCTTCTTTGCAGTTCTGACGCCGACCGCGCTTACCTACACGAACTCCATCAACTACGCAGGTGAATCGGCCAACCTTTCTGGCTCTGAGTCAGCCCGAGCCCAGGCCCTGCTTTCGACCGTAGCCCCTTCTCATTCCACATTGGTCGTGGCCGTTCAGCAGAGCTCCATGGGGCCGTGGCAGGTCCAGAACGCGACATTGGCGTTCCAGTCGGATCTTGCCACAGAGCACATAGCCTACGTCAGTGGGTCTGGATCTGTCTACTCGTCTTATGCCGTCTACCTGGATGGGGCACTTGCTACCGAGCTCCCCCAGATCAGGACTCTTGCAGCCAACGTCGCGAACCTGACCAATTCCGTATACAGCTTCCCCGCCAAGTTCCTTTCGGCCTGGGTCGCTACGGGAGCAGGTAACGCGACAATCGGCTCTGCCTACGCTGCCGCTGGAGGCGCGCCGAGCGGCTACGAACCTGCCTTCCGGGACGCACTGCAGGCCAACTACTCTACCGGGATCCCCCCTGCCAAGCAGGTCCAGAGGGCGGTTGAGTTTACCGCCCCAGGCTTCTTCCCGGTGTGTTCGTCGCTGAACGACTCGCTCAGCCTGACGAACGTAACTTCCTACACGACAGCTACCCCGACGCTGGTCAGCAACCTCCTGGATGTACCAGGGACAACCCCTGTCCCAGCCAGTTGGGTCCAGGCTGCTATTGCTCCGGGAGACTTTGGAGCAAACCTGGTGGCCGAGCAGGGGCTCTCTGGCCTGCCAGCGTTCCTGCGCGCGGAATACCTGAGCCCAGATGGCTCCTTGAGCCTCGTCCTGGTAGTTTTTACCGTTTCCGACGACTTCAGGGAGAGCGACGGAACATACCCGGCGCAAGCCGCCACGCCAGAGATCCGTTCCCTTGCACAGGCAGAGTTCGGCTCGAAGGCCCTGGTGACCGGCCCAGGTGCTGTTGCCTATGATTCGCAGCAGATAGAGAATGGTGCAGGGGTATTGTTCGCCCTCACATTCATCCTTCTTGCTATCGCTGTGGCGATAACGCTGCGTTCATGGATCGCACCGCTCTTGGCCCTGATGCTGGTCTCCCTATCGCTGGTCATAGGGTATCTTGCCATCATACTTACCGGATGGGTCGTAGGGAAGGTGGATTTTGTCGTGACCTACACCCTCATGGCGGTCACATTGGGGGTCGCCACTGACTACGCTGTCTTCCTGCTCTACCGCTACCGGGAGGAGCTCACCAGGGGGTTGTCCGCTGAGGCCGCCCTCCTCACAGCAACACGGAGCAGCGGTTTTGCGATCATAGTTAGCGCGACCACAGTAGCGGTGGGACTCGGGACGCTGTCATTCCTGAGCGGCCTCCAAACCTGGGGCCCTGTCCTCGCCGTCTCCATACTTGGCATAGGGTTGCTCGAGGTCTTACTGCTGCCAGCCGTCGTTCGGCTGATAGGCCCCCGTCTCTTCGTTCGCCGCTGGGTCCGGGATGCGGGTCCACCTCAACACTCGTGGTTCTATCGAGCAGCCTCCGGATCAGGAAAGCGTCCGATGCTCATCCTGATGTTGGCAGTCATCATCTCCATCCCGGCCGTTGTGGGGTTCATCATAGTCCCGACATCCTACAACTTCGACTCTGGCCTACCCGCCAACACTCCCAGCACGCAGGGTCAGTTGCTCATCGAGGATAAGTTTGGTGCCAATCTCCTCTACCCGACCTACGTCATCGTCACCGCAAAGACCAACTTCATAGAGCCCAACGGTTCCATTTCCCCTGAGGGCAACGCAGTTCTGCCAGGTGTCGCAGCCAACCTGCTTGACAGGTCGGGGGTGCAGTCAGTTGAGGGTCCTTTCGTCTACGGGACGAACCTCAGCACAGCCGCGTACGGGTCGCCTGGAGCGGCCGCCTATTCCCTGGAGGGTGGCAAGGCCGTTTATTACACCGTCTACTCGGTGTACGGGCCATACTCCACTCAGGCCTTGGCACAGGTCCAATCGCTTCGCGACAACTCATCCTACCTGGTCGGAGGTGTGACCTCCTCCGTGCTTGACCAACAGGCCTCCAACGGCTTCCAGTATCCAGTACTTGGGCTCATCCTGACCCTTTTCATCGGGTTCATTCTCGCTGTGGCCTTCCGTTCGTGGACGGTACCGCTGATCTCCATCTCCGGAGTATTCCTGAGCATATCCGTAACTACTGGGCTACTCTACCTCATCGCCACATACATACTCAACACTCCACTGCTGTGGCTGATTCCGCTCATCCTCTTCGTGATACTGATGTCCCTGGGAAACGACTACACGGTGTTCCTGCTGGTCCGGATCCGAGAGGAGCAGTCTCGCTATGGTCCATTCGAGGGCATCCGTCGGGGGATTGCCGGCAGCGGGATAGTCGTGAGCGCTCTAGGACTCATCCTTGCCGCATCCCTTGGATCACTCGCTCTCCAACCAATATCGTTCTTGCAAGAGGTAGGTATCGCTTTCATCATCTCACTCGTCCTCGATACGTTCGTGGTCAGGCCATTCTACTTCCCAGCCATGCTGACGCTAGTGGAGCGGCGAAGTGACCGCCTGCGGATGAAGGCTGCCTCACCCCCGGAGGAGGGGGCCTGAAACACTTCCCGGCCCTATTGATCCTTCTCCAGGCCAAGCAGACGGGCAACCCCTCGCCCGTATTCCGGATCTGCCTTGAGGAAATGGCCTATCTGCCTAAGCTGGATCTCCCGGGGGACATCCTTCATCGATTTGGCGATGTTGCCAACGAGACGGGCCTGCTCTTCCTTGGTCATCAACCGGAAGAGGTCCCCCGCCTGAGAGTAGTCCTCGTTCCCGACTCGATGGTCGTATCGGCCAGCATCACCTGAGATCCGGAGTGGAGGTTCCTTCAGCGTCGGGTCCCCGGTGGGACCTCCGAAGCTGTTGGGTTCGTAGTTGGGGAGACGACCGGTGTTCCCATCGGAGCGCATGTACCCGTCCCGGTTGTAAGAGTTTACGGGAACCTTCGGTCGGTTCACCGGGAGCGAGTTGTAGTTCACTCCGATCCGATAGCGATGCGCATCAGCGTAGGAAAAGAGCCTAGCCTGGAGCATCTTGTCTGGGGACGCTCCCATGCCAGGGATCAGGTTCGATGGTTCGAAGGCGGACTGCTCGACCTCCTCGAAGAAGTTCTCCGGATTCCGATTGAGCTCGAGAGTTCCTACCTGCCGCAATGGATAGTCCTTGTGGGGCCATACCTTCGTGAGGTCGAATGGATGGATGTGGTAGGTCTCGGCCTCCTTTTCCGGCATGATCTGAACCTCCACGGACCAGCGGGGAAACTCCTTCCTTTCGATGGCATCGAAGAGGTCCTGACGGTGGAAGTCGGGGTTCTGGGCTGCGATGCGGCCCGCCTGCTCATCTGTAAGGCACTTGATGCCCTGAAGGGTCTTGACGTGCCACTTCACCCAGAACCGCTCCCCCTTCGCATTCCAGAGGCTGAAAGTGTGGGAGGCGTAGCCGTTCATGTTCCTGTAGGTTGCCGGTATCCCCCTGTCGGAGAAGAGAATCGTAACTTGGTGCAGCGATTCGGGGGAGAGCGACCAAAAGTCCCACTGCATGGTCGGGCTTCGTATGCCGGTCCGTGGATCGCGCTTTTGCGAGTGTATGAAGTCCTGGAACTTCAGGGGATCCCGAACGAAGAAGACTGGAGTGTTGTTTCCCACCAGGTCCCAATTTCCCTCCTCGGTGTAGAACTTGATCGCGAATCCACGGGGGTCTCGGACAGTGTCCGGCGACCCTTGCTCTCCGGCCACTGTGGAGAACCGAACGAAGACCTCGCAGGAGTTCCCTGCCTTCTGGAAGAGCCTTGCACGAGTGTATTCTGAGAGGGGATTGGTCACCTTGAATGTACCGTATGCTCCGGCCCCCTTCGCATGCACGACCCTTTCGGGTACGCGTTCCCGGTTGAAGTGGGCCATCCGCTCGATGAGCTCGTGGTCTGCCATAAGAACCGGGCCCCTGGGCCCTGCAGTCAGGGTGTTCTCGTTGTCAGCGACAGGGATTCCGGCATCAGTTGTCATGGTCTTTCGCTTCCTCTCTGAGCTCTTTGCACTCTTCATCCCCTATCCATCTCAGCGCTCTAGATTTTCCCAACTTATAAGAAACTTTGTCAAACGCTCGGGATCCGCACCACTTGCGTTGTGAGATAGGAACTTTCCGGCGTCAATTGAGCGAGAAATATCCTAAGATGACTTAGTATTGATGACGCAGCTCATCTGTGCAGACTCTCGGTATGCAACGGCAATCCCACCGAAAGATTTCGGATGCTAAGATGACTTAATATTCATACTCGTATAGCCCTCCGCCATGATTTCGGTCTCGTCCAGTTCGCAGGGTCGCCACAAGGAGCCCTCCCAAGACTCCAGCTCTGCAGAGCCCTCATGGGACACTGTCCGAGAAGTGTACTTGGCCATGTGCGGGGTTATGCAAGGAGCATTGAAGGAATACGGGCTCCTCATCTCCGAATTCCATACTCTTGCACTTTGTGCGCGGGCCAGAGAGCCACTGACTCTCAAGTTCATCGCTCAGTCGCTTGGAGTGACCCCCGCAGCAGTTACGGACCTCGTACGTCGCCTCGTCAAGAGAGGACTTATCGAATTGTCTCCCAACCCGGCGGATCACAGATCAAGGCTCGTTACCCTCACTCCCTCAGGTCGCACGCTGGTCTTGCAGGCTCGACATGCACGCAGGCAGGCACACCGGGATATCGTGCTCATGATCTCTCCCGAGGCGCGGCAGGGACTCCTCCGCGGCCTCGCGGAGCTTCGTCAGGTCATAGGATCCCTGCAGGAGGTCTGAGCCATGGAATACAAGTACACCGTTCTCTCAAACACCACGCTCGGCGCCCTGTTGGGGTCCATCAACGGGACGATAATTCTGATTTCGCTACCGGTCATCTTCCGAGGCCTCAACGTAGACCCGTTCCTCGCAAGCAACCTGACGCTCATGATCTGGCTTCTCCTGGGTTACGGCGTTGTCACTGCAACTCTGCTGGTGACGTTCGGCCGTCTCTCAGACATGTGGGGCCGGGCTCGCCTGTACAATCTTGGCTTTGCCATCTTCACTGCCGGGTCGATTCTGTGTTTCCTGACCCCTAACACTGGGACGGCTGGTGGCTGGGAACTCGTCTCGTTCCGGGTCGTGCAGGGCATTGGAGGTGCCTTCCTTCTAGCCAACTCGGCAGCCCTGATCACTGATGCGTTCCCACACACGGAACGTGGAAAGGCGCTAGGCATCAACCAGGTCGCAGCACTCGGGGGTTCGCTAGTCGGCCTCGTTCTGGGAGGTCTTCTGGCGGGCGTGCCTGATATCCACCTTGGTGGGTTGACGATAGCTGGCTGGAGGCTCATCTTCCTCGTGAGCGTCCCAGTTGGAGTCTTTGGCACCGCATGGGCATACTGGAAGCTTCACGAGACCGCACTGATACGCAAGGGCCAGAAGATCGACTTGCTTGGAAATGCTACTTTTGGCGTCGGACTGACAGTACTCCTAGTGGCCGTGACGTACGGATTGCTACCGTACGGCTCGAATTCCATGGGATGGGGAAATCCGTGGGTCCTGGCAGGAATAGTGGCGGGAGTTGCGTTGCTGGCCATCTTCCCGTTCATAGAGATGTACGTTCCAGACCCCATGTTCCGGCTGAGCCTGTTCAAGATTCGGGCATTCACGGCGGGCAACCTCGCCGGAACGCTGGGGTCGATAGCGCGAGGGGGAGTGATGTTCATGATGATCATCTGGTTCCAGGGCATTTGGCTCCCGTTACATGGGTACTCCTACAGCCAGACGCCTCTTTGGGCAGGCATCTACATGATGCCTATGATGCTCGGATTTGTCGCATTAGGACCGCTCAGCGGATGGCTCTCGGACAGGTTCGGGGCCAGGTACCTTGCCAGTCTGGGAATGGTCATCTCGGCGTTCTCATTTGTTGTCCTTCTATCATTACCGTACAATTTCTCTTACCCGGTAATGGGTCTGACGCTCTTCATGAATGGGTGCGGCATGGGCATGTTCGCTGCTCCAAACACGGCGGCTATCATGAACTCGGTGCCACCTGAGCACCGTGGAGTGGCCTCAGGGATGAGAGCTACTCTGCAGAACAGTGGAATGCAGATCTCGATGGCGCTCTTCTTCACGGTAGTGCTCGTCGGCCTATCTACCGGACTGTCCGGATCGGTCGGTACCGCCCTTGGCAATGCTGGCGTCCCACCAGCAACATCCGGGGTCCTTTCACATGTTGTTGCCTCCGATCCGTCCGGAGCACTCTTCGGAGCCTTCCTAGGCTACAATCCCATGGGAATCTACCTCAATGCCCTTCCTGCAATCAATGCATCTCTCCCAAGTAGTGTCTACCTTGAACTCACATCCAAGACGTTTTTCCCCAATGCCATCGCCCCGGCATTCCTTCAAGGGATGGATGTCGCCTTCACCATATCGATAGTCTTGACTTGCATCGCCGCAGGGGCTTCTCTGATGCGCGGGCGCCGGTACGTCCACGGGCACACTTTCGAGGCCAAGACCGGAGACAAACCATCGGAGACATCGCCGAACCCAGCCGACGAGCATGAGGTCGTAACTGAGGCGTTGGAACGAGGAGTTGCAAAATAGCTTGCATTCGTACGCACGAATATTCCAGTGCTACAGAAATAGAAAGAGATGATATTACGCCAGAGTTGGGCCGTTACTGGCCTGGCAGTAGGACTGGCTCCACGCTCGACGATATTCACTCCTTGGGTTGTTTAGGTAGGGCGTCCATAACTTCCGCATCGGGATCGTCGCCTTCTGGTTCGGCATGGTCCTCTGCGGGTGAAGGCGCCTCTCTGTCATATGCATGTTTCCCCCGATCATTGTGACGACGGCGTGCGAGAACGACAATGAACACAGCAACCAGGGCGACTACGATGGCCAGAGCAATCACCAGCCACATCCACCATGGGAACGACTGTGAAGACGAGTTAGAGTTCACAGTAAGCAGTGTCGTGGCAGTGACGCTCTGCCCCCTAGAATCGTTGACGAACACTCGAATAGTGTAGCTCCCGGCCACTGTGGGCTTACAAGACAGAGTGGGAGTGTCAGTAGAGGAACATCCAGACGGCAGGCCCGCGTAAGTGTAGGTAAGAGGCTGTGCCCCGCCGGATGAGGAAACTGTGAGCACGGTGGAAGAGCCGACACCAATGGGGTTCGGGGAAGCAATGAAAGATTCGATGAGGGGGTCTATGGTCACGGTCAGAGAAAGAGTGGTCGTGGCTGACATTCCAGCAGAATCATTGACGTAGACGCGGACGGTGAACGCGCCGCCCGCTGTTGGGTTACAAGCAAGTGAGTTCACGTCAAATGACCCACAGCCAGGAGGCAGGCCCGTGTAGGAGTAGGATAACGTGCCAGTGCCGCCGGAGGCTGAAACATTGAACCATTCTGCAAGGTTGGCATCGGAAGGATTTCGGGCGACAGCAAATGATGAAATGGTAGGGTCCGCATTCACTATGAGGGGGAGAGTGCGGTTGACAGTGTAAGAGGGGATAGCAGAATCGCTGACAAAGACCGTTACCGCGAACGTACCAGTTCCCGTAGGGGTGCAGACAAGTAACTTCCTGTCCGAGGTGACACAGCCGGGAGGAAGGCCAACGTAGACGTAGGACAAGGCTACGGTGCCACCAGAGGCTGTGACATTGAACCACTCGGCTACGTTGGTATCGGTAGGGCTGCGTGCAGCTACAAAGGATGAGATTGCGGGGTCGGCATTGACCGTGAGGGATAGAGTGCTGTTGACAGAGTAGGGCGGAGCGGCAGAATCGTTTACAAAGACCGTCACCGTGAATGTGCCGGACTCTGTAGGAGTGCAGGCAAGTGATTTCTTGTCGGAAGTTGCACAGCCAGAAGGAAGGCCTGTGTAGACGTAAGACAAG